>Ga0256838_1000201_pt1 | contig 41698 bp, 38 predicted proteins | sample 4571419metaG_FD_185978 | JGI IMG/M metagenome (GOLD analysis project Ga0256838, IMG submission 185978) | Hydrothermal vent microbial communities from Guaymas Basin, Mexico - 4571-419 | ecosystem: Environmental > Aquatic > Marine > Hydrothermal vents | place: Mexico: Guaymas Basin | collected... | reverse complement strand
TGTATTTGATATTTGCCAGGATAAAACAGCTTTGCTATACCAATCAATTACTGCTGATAAATATACCATCCCACCATTTATTTTAATATAGGTTATATCTGTACTCCATACTTGATTGGCTCTATTTATTTCAAGGTCTCTTAGTTTATAAGAGTGTTTAGGATGTTGGTCATCTGATACAGTTGTATGCACTGGTCTTATGGCTAATATAGCCTTTAAACCTAACTCTCTTCTATATGTAAGATACCCCTCTTTTATAAGCATTCGTATTAAAATACTTTTTAATATTATCTTTTGTAATTTTCATATAATCTCCCTAAATAACTACAACTTTTACACTATCTCCTATAAACTTATCACTATCATCTTCTTTGGTATATAGCAAAGAAATATTACCCAACATATTTGTCAAAATTGCACTACTTCCTACTTTTTTACCCTCAAAATCTATTTTATACTCTCCATCTTCTAAAGATAAATTACATGCAGTAAATTCAGCTTTTTTGGCTCTTTTTATAAATGGCTCTTTTAGTGTAGCATTTACTATTTTGATTGGGTTATTAGCTTTTTGGAATTTAGATATTAATGGCACAAGATATAAAAGGGCTGTTACAGTTGAAGAGTATGCAAATCCTGGTAGAGATACTATAAATTTAGTTTTATTACCATGGCTCTTTTTTGCTACCATTATGTGTTGTCCTGGTTTGACTTTTACACCTTTGAATATTACTTTACATCCAATAGCCTTAACCACATCTTCTACAAAATCAAAATCACCAACACTCACCCCACCAGTAGTTACAACAATATCACTTTGAGACAGTGCTTCTTTGATACTTGTAGTGATTGTATCTATATCATCTTTGATACATCCTAATTGAAGAGGTTCACCTCCATATTTTTGGACTAATGCTTCTAGTATATAGTTATTAGAACTTCGTATTTGTGAATTATTTGTTTGTGCTTCACCCAACTCTAATAGTTCACTTCCTGTGGATATTATAGATATTGTTGGTTTATCATAGACCAAAACGGATACAATATTCAAACTTGCCATTACTCCAATTTGAGCTATATCAATTATAGTATCTTTGGGGATAAGATTTTGATTTTTGCTATAATTTTCACCTATTTCTCTTACTGAAAATCCAAAATCTACTTCATCTATAATCTTAATATAATCACCATCTACTTCAACATTTTCAATAGGTATAAGAGTATCAGAACCTTTTGGCATAAGCGAACCTGTAAAGGTTTTAATAGTTGAACCCTCTACTACTTCATCTTCTAATGCACTTCCTGCTGGATTGATACTACTAATTCTAATTCTACCTAGTTTTTGGTCTTGATGCTTGATTGCATATCCATCCATTGCAGATGTTGGAAATTGTGGAGAGTCTTCTAAAGATATAATATCTTGGGCTAATGTATAACCTAGTGCATTACACAAATATAATTTTTTTGTTTTATAGCTATTAATTTTGATTGAATCTATCATATTTAATGACTCTTCAAAGTTTATAAATTTCATTTTTTTCCTTGGTCAATATGTTATCTATATTTTCTAGTATTATACAATAGAGTTCTTTTAAATAAATTAACATAGGGTTCATAGATAGTTGTTATACTTCTTTTAATAACTATAATAGAAAGAAAAAAAGATGAAAAGAGTAATAGCAACAGTATTAATATTAGCACTTAGCCCAACACTTCAAGCAGATTCAAAAGCAGAGGCTTTGTTTGATACTAAATGTATGGCTTGTCATAGCAAAATGCGTCCAACAGATATGAGTAAAGTAGTAGCCCCTGCATTAATGGGTGTAATGCGTCATGTAAAGATGAAATACCCAAATAAAAGTGATGCAGTTGCGTTTATGAAAGATTATATATTTAATCCTACAAAAGAGAAATCTATATGTACGCCTCAAAAGATTGAGCGATTTGGATTGATGCCTTCTCAAAAAGGTATTGTAACAGATGAAGAGTTAGATACTATTTTACCTTGGATGTTTGATAATTTCCCACCAAAAGGCTTTAGAGGTGGGCAAGGTAGAAATAGATAACTATATGTTATAATTCCATATAAATTATTAAGGTTAAAGAATTGAAAAGAGTATTTATATTTATAGTTTCTATACTTATTTTAATAGGTGGGTATTTTGTCTATACTAAAAGTTCAAAGTTATTACCCTTTTATTATCAACTTACTCAAAATAGAGTTGGTACAGAGGTGAATTTACAACCAAAAGAGCAAAAAGATGCTACTTTTGTAGGTTCTAGTAAATGTATAGAGTGTCATAAGAAAAATCATAAGTCTTGGAGTCACTCGGCTCACTCACGGATGATTCAAGACCCTATCAAAAATCCTTCTGTTGTAGTTGCTGATTTTTCTAAACTTCCATCTAATGCTAATTTTACATTAAAAGATGCCGTTTATACAGTAGGTAGCAAATTTAAACAGCGTTTTATGATAAGAAAAGATATTGATGGTAAAGAGGATTATGTACTTGGAAATTATCAGTGGAATGTAGAGACTTCTAAATGGCAAGGGTTTAAACCATGGAAATATTGGTATAAAGATGCGTATCCACATGATAATGAAGAATTACCTACTTCAAAGGCTTGTGATGGATGTCATTTTACTGGTTATATGTCCACTCAAAAGCGTGTTGAAAGTGGAATTGCTTGTGAGTCTTGCCATGGTAGGGCTTCAAAACATATTGAAAATCCAAAGTCTAAATTATATGTAGCATCAATTAGTGACCCAAAAAGAACTAATGAAGTATGTCTTCAATGCCATATGAGAAATCGTGATATTCGTCTAAAAGATAATAATATAAGTGCAATATATGGAGATGCAAAAGATTACCCTTATGGATATGAAGCAGGTAAATCACTGAGTAAATATAAAATGGTTGCTCCATTTATTCTAGGACAAGAGACTAAAGAGTTTTATGCAAATGGAATGGGTAAAAAGAACCGTATGCAAGGTAATGAGTTTATACACTCAATTAAAGGTATGCATGGTATAACTTGTATAAATTGTCATAATCCACATACTCTTGAACCAACAGCTCAAAAAAACGATGGAAATAAATTATGTATGAGTTGTCACTCTTTAGGTTCACCTATTGGTCCTCATCAAAGGTCACTAGAAGAGCATACAAAACATAAAGTAAATTCTAAAGGCTCTTTATGTGTAGAGTGTCATATGCCAAAAGTGGGAAGACATACTAGCAAATCACCTCTTACAGTAAGGACTCATCTATTTGGTTTTATAACTCCTAAAGAGACACTTGCACTAAATATGCCAAAAGAGACAAATGCTTGTTACTCTTGTCATAAAAATGATAGGACTATGAAAACTTTACAAAATGATTTAGAGAAGTGGGGTATGGTAGGTTGGGATAAAAGATAAAGTAGCTTGAATTTAAGCAATTTAAGTACCGTGTAATGAATAGCCACTTTTTATGATATAAATTTTTAAAAATTAATCATATAAATCAAAATTAAAATTCAATAAAGATAGATAGATTTATAAATAAGATTGAATTTTAATTAATATTCCAAGCAATAAAGAGTCTCTATTTAATGGTTTGCTTTCTTTTAATTCTAGTTCACTTATTAGCAGGTGTTCATATATTTTAAGTAGATTACTACTGCTAATTTTTGTTGCTAGATTTGCTCTTTGTTCTTCTATATGTTTTGGAAGTCTAAAACCTAATATAGCTTGTGAATCTACTGTTCCGTGTATTTTGATATATGCATTAAACAAAAAGAGTTGATTTAAGAAATGTTGAGTGGCTCTTAAAATACTAAATTCATCTTCGCCCAAATCTAATAATATTTTGATTAATGGGATTATATCTTGTTTTTGAAATATTGACATTAAAAGTTGTTCAACAGCAAGTGGAGCAGTGGAATATACAAGATTATCTATCTCTTTTGTGGTTATCTCTCTATCTAAAATTGCCAATTTATCAAGCTCATTTATAGATAATGCAAGATTATGATTTAAAATCATATATAGATGTTGCATAGCATAGTGGTCAATTTTCAAATTTATCTTGTTGGCTTTTGCTTTTAACATATCCATTGCATCATTAATTGTTGTCTCAAAAAATCTTACCCAAACACCACTATTTTTTTGATTAAAACTATTTTGAAGTGTTTTTGCATTTTTACTTGAGCCTTCAAAAGCATATATAAGATAATTATTTTCTCCTCTTTTAGTTATATCAATTAACTTATCTAACTCTTTTTTATTTATCTTTTTATCACTTTTTATTATCAAAAGATTAACTCCACCAAAAAGAGAATTTTGAGAGAGATAGGAGAGAGCAGTTTGAAAATTATATTGCTCATAATACATAGAAATCATATCATTTTTTGCATCTAAATTTTGAATATAATAATCTACATAATAATCAATTAGGTATTCATTATCTCCATATAACATAAGTAATTTTACCATTTTAGATTTTAGTAAATTATCAAACTCTCTTTTATACATAATTTTCCTTTATTAGATTCCGTGTCAAGCACGGAATGACGGTTGTTTGTCATTCTGAACTTGATTCAGAATCTATTTTTACAACCAAATTTGCCATAATATCTGTTGATGCAATATCTGCTCTTTCTATAATAATTCTAACTTTATCAAATAGTGAAACATCATCATTTCTAATATTTACAACCACACCTTGAATCTCTCCATCAAGCAAGACTTTTGCACTGCTATCTTTTACCTCTATAATCTCTCCATCAAACATCAAGCCTTCATTTTGTTTTGCCCATCTTGCAAATTTTCTATCTCTAAAGTCCCACTCAGCTTTTGTGCTTTGTCGTTCAATATCACTTACTCTTGCACATAAAGATTTTATATTTCGCATTAAATACTCTTTCTCTTTCTCATCATCATTTAATTGAGCTTTAATAAGGCGATGAAGTATTAAGTCGCTATATCTTCTAATTGGGCTAGTAAAGTGGCTATAGTGAGTAAATCCAAGCCCAAAGTGTCCCACATTTTCATCAGTATAAGATGCTTGTTTTAAAGACTTTATTATCATCCCATCAACTTCACTTGACATATCCAACTTTTTTGCTTCTTTTTGAATTGCACGAATCAGAGATTTAGAATCTTCATACTCCTTAATAAATAAGCCAATAACTGCCAAATCTTCTAATAGCTTTTCTAGTTTAATTAGTTGAGGTGCTTCATGAACTCTAAAAATACCTTTTTCAAATCGTTTTGCACTTGCTTGATTTGCCAAAAGCATACACTCTTCTATTAAAGAGTGAGATGGAGTTGAACTTTCTGCTGTTGTACTTTTTAAAAGATGATCATTATCAATTGATATTCTAATATCTTTTGTTCTAAAATCAAAACCATCTTTTACCCTTAAAGTTTTTAGCTTTTTGGTTATTTCATAAAGAGGCATCAGAGCTTTTAACATCTCTTTATCCACTCCAATAGCATTTTTACCTGCAATATAAGAATCAATTTCATCATAATTAAATCTTCTTTTAGAGTGTATAACAGCCTCAAAAAACTCCTCTTTCATCGGTTTTAAAGAACTTCTATCTAAATATATTTTTGCCACAAAAGCCAATCTATCAACTTTTGGTTTAAGCGAACACAAATTTTCACTTAATTCACGTGGAAGCATAGGGAAAGATTTATGAGGAAGATATGTGGTAAATGCTCGTCTTTTTGCTTCTATATCAATTGGTGAGAAATACTCAACATACTCACTAACATCAGCAATAGCTACATATAATATATAGTTTTGTTTATCAAAAAATATTGCATCATCAAAATCTTTTGCAGTTACTGGGTCAATTGTACAAAAGTTCAAATCTGTTAAATCTATACGGTTAGGATATTTACTTTTATCCACAAAATTATCTATCGCTTTAGCTTGAGATATACAATCTTCATCAAATTTATCTTTTCTATTATATAAAGCCAAAGATATTTTTTCATCTGTTTTTGGTTCACTTAAAATCCCCAAAATCTCTATAACTTTTCCATCTTCATTATCAACTTTTAACACAGTACCATTTTTTAGAATACTAATATCCATACCTTCCATATAAGCATCTGTCGGCAAAGCTGTTTTTATATCTATAATTGATAACTTTTTATCTTCATCAATTATGGTATAAACAATAGAAAAATCATAAGCTCTTTTTATAACCATTACAATTTTTGCAGAGGCTCGTCCCCTTTTGGCAATAATTCGTCTTGCCACAACCACATCACCATTTTTTGCACTACCTATATCAGACTCTTCAATAAGCAAATCTCTTTGTTCTTTTGTTTGAGACTCAATAAAAGCCTTTGTATTTGGTGGCTTTGATAGATATAATCGCCCTGATCTATATATACTTTTTAATCTCCAAAGGGAATCAATCTCTTCTAACGCTCCAATTTTTTGTAGTTCATCAAACATAAAAACTTCATCAAGTTCTATATCACTCCTTAGGCAACCATCATTTATCTGTATTTCAAATGGACTCATATTATCTCTTCTTCTTTTCTATTTCTAAAGATTTTTTTAACTCAACATCATTAATCCAACTTAAAAAATCAAATACACCAAAGTATCCTGTAACTCTCTCATATAACTCTTTTTTAGGACTGTAAAAAAAGATAGTTGGAACATACTCAACTTCTGGAAGATGCTTTTGTGCCTCTTTTGAATCTTTTATAGTTTTAACTAAAATATAATTTTCTAACTTTTTAAATACACCATTATCTAAAAGTGTACGCTTTTTCATTTTTACACACCATCTGCAATTGCTAGTTGATACAAATACCATAACTGTTTTGTTCTCTTTAAGGGCTTTATTAAATGCTGTTGGTATATCTTTTTCCCATTTTAATTCATTTGCAAATATAAAACTACCTAGTAATAAAAATATAACTATTAATCTTCTCATTATTTCTCCTATATAAAATTAAAATAGATTATACAGAAAAATATATATAAACTTCCACTATTAAAATTTAATAACATTATGATAAACTGTTAAAATACGAAAGAGGAGGCTAATATCATGGAGTACATAGATGTATTAGGTGCAAGTGGTAGTAGGGCAAAAGATATTTTTACTACATGTTTTAGAGTCTCAAAAAATATAGTTATAGATGCTGGGAATTTAATGAATATTCCCCGAGATGAGATTATGGAGATAGAACATATTTTTATTTCACATACACATTTAGATCATATTGTAGATATTGCCTTCTTAATAGATAATACATTTACACATCGTACAACTCCTCTTAAAATTTATGGATTACCTCATAGTATAGAAATTTTTAGAAAAAATATTTTTAATTGGGACATATGGCCAGATTTTAGTTGTTTAAAACTTCCTAAACAAAATAACAATAGTATAGAATTTATTCTTATAGAATTTAATAAAGAATATATTATTGGTGATATAACTTTAACCTCAATTGAAGCAAATCATACAGTTGAATGTAGTGGATATTTAATTAAAAAAGGTCAAAATAGTATATTATTTTCTGGTGATAATTATAAAAATCAAAAACTTTGGGATAGAGTTAATAATGATAAATCAATTAATACAGTTATCTTAGATGTATCATTTCCAAATAGATTCTCTGAAATTGCAAAGATTACTAAACATCTCTCACCTAATGATTTACAAGATGAATTAAAATTACTTAAAAGAGATGTTAATATTGCTATATTTCATATTAAACCTATGCTTCAAGATGAGGTAACTAGAGAACTTATTGCTATGGGAATAAAAGAATCTAATATATTAGTTGGTGGGGAAAAAATTTACTATAAAGATAGTAGAATTATAAAAAAAGTAAAAAAAAGAATTAACTTAGATAAATTAAAGAGTTTGAATAAAATCGGAATGTTATTATCATCAGAACATAATGTATCTATACTCCTTGAAAAGATTATAAGTCAAGCAATCTCATTAACCAATTGTGATGGTGGGACTCTTTATCTTATTAAAGATGATAAAATTCATTTTTATATTGCTCAAACTAGATCTCTAAATATTTTTATGGGTGGTTCTCATGAGAGTATAAAATGGTCACCTATCCCTTTATATATCAATGATAATGTTCCTAATAAAAAAATAGTGGCAGTATGTTCTGTTTTAGAAGATAGAATTATTCATATATCAGATGTATATGATGATTCAGAGTTTTATTTTGAGGGTGCAAAGATATTTGATAAAACAAATAATTATAAAACAAAATCTATACTTACTGTGCCTCTAAAAAATCATAAAGATGAGATGATAGGGGTATTACAACTTATTAATAAATTGGAAAAAGATAAAAATTCTATATCATTTGATTCATTTGATAAAGATATTACACAATCACTAGCATCACAATCTGCCATAGCAATTACCAATGCAAATTTGATAGAGGACTTTGAGAATCTTATTGAGTCATTTTTACATAGTCTTATTTATATAATAGGGGAGAAATCACCTCATACAGCATCTCATATAACTCAAATGGTAAAAATTACAAATATGATTGTAAAAGCAATAGATAAAGATAAAAGTATATTTAAAAATATATCTTTTAATAAGGAGCAAAAAGATGAGATAAATATCTCTGCTCTTATGCATGATATAGGAAAATTATCAACACCTGATATTATTTTAAATAAGATTAATAAATTATATATTATATCTGATGGCATAGAAAAAATAGAGAGCAGATGTGATATTATTAAAAGAGATATAGAGATTGAATTTTTAAATGCTAAGATAGATAATATAAGCTCTAATAATTTAGATATAAATCTTATGCAAGATATATTTAAAAAGCAAGTTACCCAGATTGATAGCAAATTGGAGATGATAAGAGATTTTAATAAAGGTAGTGAATTTTTAAAACAAGATAAAATAGATTTTATAAACTCAATGGCAACAGTTCCAATAAAGGTATTTAAAAAAGAGTATTATCTAATTACCGAAGATGAGGCTAAACTGTTATCTATATCTAAAGGAACATTAAGTAAATCAGAAAGAGATATAATAAATAACCATGCTACAGTTACTCAAAAAGCTCTTAAGATATTATCATTCCCTCAAAAATATAAAAATGTTCCTCAAATATCAGGAAACCATCATGAAAAGATTAATGGTACAGGTTACCCAAAAGGTTTAGTAGATAATCAAATATCTTTTGAAGCAAGAATTTTGGCAATTGCTGATATATTTGAAGCTCTTACCTCTACAAAAAGAGAGTACAAAAAACCAAATAGTGTTTCTGATGCTATGAAGATATTATACTTTATGGCAAAAGATGGTGAACTTGATAAAAGTCTTGTTAAATTCTTTTATGACTCTAAATTATATATTAAATATGGAGAAATAACAAAAAGTAATAATTTAGATGAACTTATAGGTTTTGATTTTGATAATCTATGATACAATTATATTTAATTTTTAAAAGGAATTTTTATGTCATCAAATCAAATTTATAATATCCCAAATTTATTAGCTTTTATACGGTTACTATTAGCCCCTCTAATGTTTTTTCTCCTTGTAAATAGAGATTATTATATCTTTAATGAAATTCATGATAGTTGGTTAGATTTTTTTACTGCCTTTATATTTGTAATTGCAAGTGCAACAGATTTTTTTGATGGATATATCGCAAGAACATTTAATCAAATTACAATGATGGGTAAAATCCTTGATCCTCTTGCAGATAAAATGCTAACTCTTGCAGGATTTTTAGGTTTAATGATGCTTGACCGTGCTAATGGGTGGGCAGTATTTTTGATTATTACAAGAGAGCTTTTTATTACAGGTCTGCGAGTTTCTGCCGTGGCTCAAAATATTGATATTTCAGCATCAATGGCGGGTAAAGTAAAAACTGTAGTTCAGATGATTGCCATTGGATTTTTATTAATGAACTGGTATGGTGGATATATTATCTTATGGATTGCCGTTGCTTTAACTTTATATTCTGGATATGAATATGTAAGAGATTTCTTTAATAAAGGGGTTAAATAAAATATGGCTTCAAGAGATATAAAGTTTAAAAATAAAACTATAAGTATAAGCTATGAGATAATAAATCCTAGTAAAAATAAAAATATTATAATTCTTCATGGTTGGGGAAGCAATAAAGAGATTATGAAACAGGCATTTTCAAAAACTATGAAAGAGTATAAGCATATTTATATTGATATGCCAGGATTTGGGAAAAGCTCTAATCCAATGATTTTAAGAACTTATGATTATGCTCAAATTATAGAGATATTTTTAAATTCTCTTAATCTAAATATTGATATGACTATGGGACACTCTTTTGGTGGGAAAGTGGCAACTTTCTTAAACCCTAAATATTTGATTCTACTTTCTAGTGCTGGAATTATTACCAAAAAACCTTGGAGTGTTAAAGTTAAAATTGCAACATTTAAACTTTTAAAACCTCTTGGAATAAAAAAAATAAGAGAACTCTTTTCTAGTACTGATGTCAAAGGGATGAGCCATGAGATGTATGAAACATTTAAAAATGTAGTAGATGAAGACTTTACAGATGAATTCTCTAAATCAAAAAGTGATGCTATATTATTTTGGGGAATAGATGATACTGCTACACCTCTTTATACAGGAGAAAAAATAAATACTCTAATTAAAAATAGTACATTTTACCCATTAGATGGAGATCATTATTTTTTCTTAAAACATAATAGATTTATTGAAAAACAAATTTTGTCATTCCGTGCTTGACACGGAATCTACTGAGTAATATACAAAACAATCTCATCAGTTAAAAAGTAATTTGAGTTATAGTATCTATTATTTTTAAGGTAAAGTTTATTGTTTAAGCAGAGGAAGTCAGCTTGTTTTTGCATATTTAGATTTAATATATCTCTATCTACTCCAACTTTACTTCTAAATCCTAAAAAAAGTTTTTCAAATAAAATATCATCTTGTGTAATCTCTTCAATTCGTTGAAATAATGGTTCTTTTATATATAAATCAATATCTGTATGGGGATAAAATCTTTTATTTTTTTTAAATCCTACAGCACCTGCACCTGCTCCTATATAATCTTTTAAGAGCCAATATCCTTGATTATGAACAGATTGGTATAAGCCATAATTAGAGATTTCATATTGAGGGAATCCTCGTTTTTGTATCTCATTTGATATTAATTGTGCTATATCAAAATCATCTTTTCTTACCTCTGGAGTTGATGAGAATTTTGTGCCATCTTCTATTGTAAGCTCATAGGCAGAGATATGATTTATATCAAGTTTAAAAGCTTGATTTATATCACTTAAAATTAACTCTTTTGTATCATTTTTAAAATTATAGATTAAATCTAGCGAAATATTTTTAAATCCAATCTCTTTTGCCGAAGTAATTGCATTAATTGCATCATCTTTATTATGATTACGATTAAGGGATTTTAATTTTTGGTTATCAAAACTTTGAACTCCAAAGCTTATACGATTTACCCCTATATCTTTCATCCCCTCTAACCAGTTTTTAGTTGCAGAATTTGGATTAGCTTCTGTTGTAATTTCACAATCATCCATCATATATGGTCTTAAATAATTAAATATTTTAATATATAGTTTAGGATTTATAGTAGATGGAGTTCCTCCTCCAATAAAAATTGACTCTATGCTTTTAAAAGTGGTATTAAACTTTTTTAATTCTGATTTTATTTGATAAAAAAGAGCATCCATATAGGTTTCTCTTGTATCAAATTTATCAACATAAGAGTTAAAGCTACAATAGTGACATTTAGAATCACAATATGGAATATGTATATATAATAACAATTAAAACCTTTTTGATAAATTATAGTTTTACTTATAACCTAATATATTTGTCCAATAATAATATCCATGATCAGATAGAACTTTTGATATACCCATCTCCGTAAAATCTTCTCTCATTATATTTGCACAATGCAAGTCATCCTCTAACCAATAACTAACAACTTCTTTAATATCGTGTGGTCCCATAGCTATATTCTCTACAATTCCATAATAATGAGCATCATAAAAATAACTTGTGTTTACTACTCTATTATAAGGGCTACTTGGTTCTTCTATTAAAACACCTGTGATATCATATTGCGTTCCTGAGCCATCATGAGAAAATGTATTAGCATTTTTCATATCATAATTATGTTCGTAACACGCTTCATATAACTTTGTATTCCAACTTAATGATGATACAGCAGGGAAACTTCCTTCTCTACCACAATTACGAGAACTAGCTCTTGCACTATTTATCTCTCTTAAAAATTTATCTCTATCTGTATTAGATATTGATGAAATCTTATAATTTGTATTAGTTTGATTTTCTTGATTAGAATCATATTCTATATCATCATCTTTTATCAAGTGACTATCAAAAACCTCAGGAGGAACACCTTGGACTATTAAGTTATTATAATCACTATCAATAACACTACTGCTACCACAACCAATTAAAATAACTGATAAGAGAGTAGATAAACTAATTAAATCAAACTTTTTCATAAAATTCCTTTATTTTTTATCTCTATTTTTATGGTATTCTTTATCTCTTGTTTCTTGTTTTCTAACTTTTTTATTTTGTTTTAGTTGAGCTTTATGATTTTCTTCATTTTTATCATCAATAATATCATCTTTATCTTTTTGTTTTAAAAATTTATATAAATCATCATACTCTCGTCTTGTAAAGTATCTTGTTTTATTTGTAGGTAGATTATTTAGTTCAATATAACCAAATCCTACCCTTTTTAAATCTAGTACATTAGCATTAAAATAGCCAAAGAATCGTCTTAATTCTCTATTTTTCCCCTCACTAATAGTAACTCTTATTTTTGAAAAATGCTCACCTTGTGAACGAATCTCAAAAGCATCAAATGGTGAAAAATCCATAGATTTTATTTTACTATTTGCATGAGCCCCTTTTGAGGCATCATCTATACTAAGACCATCTTTCATCGCTTCAACCATCTCTGTTGTAACTGGTTTATCAAGCTTTAGATTATAAGTTCTTGGTAAATTACTATTCATTAAAGCTGTTGCAACATTTGGAGAATCAGTTAATAACAAAAGCCCTTCAGAGGTATAATCAAGACGTCCAATAGGGATAAAATGTCTAAATTTACCGTTCATCTTATGATATATTGTAGCTCTTCCTCTATCATCTTTTTTAGTTACTAGCACACCTTTTGGCTTATTGTAAACTATCATTGTTAGTTCAGTTCTTCTTTTAATTGGAAGTTTATCAATATATACATAATCCCCCTCTTGTATGTCAAAACCATAATCTTTTATAACTTCACGATTAATTGTGATTCGTCCCTCTTCAATAAGCTTATCTGCATCTCTTCTTGAATATTTTGTATTATGTGATATATATTTATTTAATCTCATAATAACCTACACTATAAATATTGTAGGGATAATTAGAGGAAATCTCTTTTTAGTTCTTGCAACATGTTTTTTAACTGCAACTCTAATATCATTTTCTACAGCAGAATGATTTTTTAAAGTTTCCTCTTGAATATTACTTAAAATAAGATCTAATATATTTTCTATCTCTTTTGCAAATCTTTTTGATTCCTTATCTGCAACTAATCCATAACTTGTTACAACAGGTTTACCCACAAGTTTTTGATCTGATTGAGATATTTGAGCAACAATATTTATAATTCCATCACTTGCAAGTTTTTGACGACTTAATACAACATCATTTTCAATAGTCATATTATTTTGATTATCTATATATGTTTTACCTGTTTTAATAGATTTTACTTTTTTAAGATATTTAGGAGTAATTTCTACTTGGTCTCCATCACTCATTAATAAAATATTTCGTTCAGGAACTCCACAACTTACACCTGTTTTTGCATGTTTTGCAATATGGTTATACTCTCCATGAACTGGTAAAAAGAACTTTGGTTGAACCAATCTAAGGATTAGCTTTTGCTCCTCTTGCCCTGCATGACCTGATACATGAATATCTGCAAACTCTTTATATCTAACAGTAACTCCTGCCTTCATTAGTAAATTCATAAGTCTTGAGACAGAACCTTCATTACCAGGAATAGCACTAGCAGAGATAATAACTGTATCATTTGGTTTAAGCTTTATATGCCTATGTTCATCTTTTGCCATTCGTGATAATGCTGCCATAGTTTCACCTTGAGAACCTGTTGTAATAACAAGTATTTCATCATCTTTATATCTATTAATCTCGTGAGCTTCAACAAAATTTTTATCTGCAATATCAATATAACCTAATTTTCTTGATATTTCAATATTTCTCTCCATTGAGCGACCAATTACACATATTTTTCGTCCAGCTTTTACACCTCTATCCATAGCTTGAAGGATACGATGAATATTAGATGAGAACGTAGACATTAAAATTCTACCTTTAGCTAACATAAATAATTCATCAAATGTTCTACCCACAACAGCTTCACTTTTTGTAAATCCTGGATTATGTGAATTTGTACTATCAGAGAAAAGACATAAAACGCCTTGGTCTCCATAGTGAGCAAAACGATGTAAATCCATAGTATATCCATCAATTGGTGTATGGTCTATTTTAAAGTCAGCAGTGTGCATAATTGTTCCTGCTGGAGTTTGTACTGCTAACGAACAAGCATCAATAATAGAGTGAGTTGCATGTATCCATTCAACTTTAAACGAACCAATATCATAAATTTCTCTTTTAATTACAAAGTTAAAATATTTACTATCATCTTTTAATCCATGCTCATTAAACTTATTTTCTATCATTGCTAATGCTATTGGTGTACCATAAATTGGGAATTTCATCTTTTTAAACAAATAAGGCATTGCACCAATATGATCTTCGTGAGCATGAGTAATCACAATCGCTTTAATTTTATCCTTTATTGTTGCCAAATAAGAAAAATCTGGAACCAAAATATCTACTCCATGCATTGTTTCATCAGGGAAACTCATCCCTACATCAATAATAATTGCGGTATCTTCTGTTTCAAGAACGGCCATATTTCCACCAATCTCTCCAAGTCCACCAAGAGGAGTAAATCTAATCTTTGCATTGTTTCTTACATCAATCTTTCTCCATGGACTCATTCTTGCATCTTGAGATTTTTTACCAGCAAGAATAGCAAGTTTCATCTCTTGAGAGAGGTTATATACATTTGATTTTTTGCCTCTACTTTTTTGATTACTATTTTTATTCCTATTTTGTTGGTTGGGATTTGGTTTTTTATTTGGGTTATTATTATTTTTAAAGTAGGGTTTTCTCTTTGGCTTTACATCAGTATTTTGAGGATTCTGATTTGTATTACTTACATTATTTTCTTTATTATTTTCCATATTGTCTTAATCCTATTTTTATTTTTTGTTAGCAACCTTTATTTATATAATTTCTTCAAAACTTATCGGAAATAATGATTTTAGCCTCATTAAATTGTGGAGCTGAAGCACCACTTCTAAATTTCTCAAGAAGTTTATTTAAACTAGTTGCTTATATAAGTGATAATAAATTTCTGTTGTAGCTTCATGAGGTCGAAGATTATGGTCAATATCTAAATCATTAAATATCTCATTAATTTTATCTTTAGAAAAATTTTGTGCTAGATTTTTTGATAACTTTTTTCTTGGTTGCTTAAATGCAATCTTTAAAAAATTTTCAAAATTTTTATCACTTTCACTTCTATTTTTTCTAATTAAAAGCACAGATGAGGTTACTTTTGGTGCAGGAATAAATGCTTCAGGTTCTACATCAAAACATAAAATAGCCTCTCCCACTCTTTGAGTTAATACAGACAATGACGAAAAATTCCTATCTTTTGAGAGGGCAGAAAATTTTAGTGCTACCTCTTTTTGAACCATTACCAATATAGATTTACATCTATCATCTTTTAGTGCTTTGAGAATAATTGTTGTTGCAATATAATACGGCAAGTTTGCTATTAGATTGTAATTTTCATCTATTAGTTTTTCATCTTCCCAATGCTCTAACACATCACCACATCTAAGTTTAAGTTGTCCTTGACGGATAGACTCATTAAACTCAAGATTAAGATGCTCACATAATCGCTTATCAACCTCATAAGCTATAACACTTTTCTCTTTTAAAAGTTCTTTTGTTAAATCACCTAAACCAGGTCCAATTTCTACGACTTTTAGGTCATTATTGGGCATCGATTGGATGATTTTTCGTTTATAATAATCACTTTTTAGGAAATTTTGTCCAAATCTCTTCATTGCAAATTCTGATAAATTTATATTCTCTTTCATTTTACTGTAATATTCCTTATAATTTGATACTATTTTATAATAATAGTATTATTATGGTATGTTTGGCAATGCCAAACACCACACTATATTAATTTCTATTCTCTTTTAGTTCACTTAAAAAGACTTCTAAATTATACTTTTCTCTATATTCTGAAGTCATTATATGAATCAATACATCACCCAAATCAGCAACTACCCAATCTTCCGTTTCATCTGTAGCCAAAAACTTTTCACCATGATTTCTTAACTCAACTTTTAAATAATTATATAATGCCTCTGTATGCTTTCCTGCAAGAGATGTTGCTAATATCACATAATCTGCTATGTAATCTACATCTTTTAGATCAAATAATTCAATATTTTCAGCTTTTTTATCATCAAGCACTTTTTTTATCAACTCTATCTTCTTATTTATATCTTCTATCAACTATATATCCTTTTTATATCATCTTTAATCCGTTTATCAACGCCATTAATGATCTTTTTTTCTCTTATGAGAGTAGAACTAATATTAGCCTCTACATCTATTTTAACCCAGTTTTTCACTAGATTATTATCTACATTAATTCCATCTCTTGATGCTATTGCCCAAATAATATTTTGATTTATCCAGTCAAATTTATACCATTTTTGTAATGATAATAGATTATCTGCTCCAATTATTAGATATTTAACATCATAAATACTTTGAAAGTGTTTTATTGTATTACTACTATATGAGTTTTTATTTATCACTTCAAAATCACTTACTAATACTCTATCATTATTTTTAAATATCCTTTTGCACCATAGTAACCTTTGGTTTGATGAGGCAAAAGAGGATGTTTTAAATGGATTTAAATATGCAGGAATTACAATTATTTTATCTATATCAAGAGTTTCCAAACCACTCTTAATAATAGTTTGATGTCCAAAGTGAGGAGGATCAAAACTCCCACCAAAAATTGCAATCTTAACCAAATACTAATCCTAATCTATCATTTTATAACAATAGTGATATTTTATCACAATTTTATTAAAGTCTTTCACTACTTTTTATACTATATTTTGTTAAAATCTCTTGCTTAATATCTAAAGCCTTTTTTCTATCAATTGCTATTTTTGTTCCATCATCATTTTCTATAATAATATACTTTCCATTAAAGTCTTTAATAATTTCCCAAAACTCTTTAAAATTTTTAAATTTTTGATTATTCACTTTATCTACTATCCATAGAGCAAAGTTATAATCTCCTCTGCTAATTTTTGAAGCTAAAACTTTAAGTAAAATAACAACCTCCTCTTTATCCTCTTTTGCCCATTCACCTGCTGACTTTCTAAGAGGAAGAAGTGTTGAGCGAGATGACATTAAAAGATTTCTGCTAAGAGGGGTAAATACATATCCACCATACATAAAATATTTTGGCATCACATCAAAAGCTACAGTATTAACCAATAGATTATCATCTGCTATATTGTCTAAAGTGATATTAATATCTATAAATTTAGTGTCTCGTAAAATCTTCATAGTAATCTCTTCACCAACTTGTTTTTTATCAACTAAATATTTATATGATGTAAATTGATGATGTCTAAATTCCAAAGTTCCATCATTTTCTATCTTTTGATTATCTATAGATAAAATTACATCACCTTTTTTAAGTTTATTAAAAGCAGGAGATTTTTCTGAAATATCTACCAATAAAACACCTGTAGAATTTTTATCCATATTATAAACATCTCTAAGAGTTTCATTTTCCATCATCTCTGTCGTAATTCCAATATGTGGGAAACCATCATATTTTTTATCTTTAATATCTTCTAAAAAGTGTTTCACCACTTCAATAGGCACAAGATAACCTATATTTTGTGAATTTGATAACTGTTGCATCACAACTCCAACAATTTTACCATCACTTAGAGCAGGTCCTCCACTACTACCAGGATTAACTGCTGCATCTATCTGAATTGATAAAAAAATCTCTCTACTATGAGCGTATTTATTATGTTCTATTCGTGATACTATCCCTGTGCTAACACTTAAAGTATTCCCACCCATAGGAAATCCATATACAGTAACCTCTTGTTGAATTCTTGGAAGAGAACCAAAACTAAGACTTTTCGTATCCTTAAAAAAAATATTTTCTTTTAGTGTTAAAATTGCTAAATCAACTTGATGAGATATAAATTCTACTTTGGCTTCATACCTTTTTGTATCTCCATGTCTTTTAACCTCAATAAAAGTCTGATTTGCCACAACATGTGCATTTGTTAATATTCTGTTACCATCAATAATAGCCCCTGAACCACTAGATCGTCTAATACTACTATTCCATGGCGTCGCATAACTTGGTATTTTAGAGACAGTATATATTTTTACAATAGATTCCTCTATGTTATTTGCAAAAATTTGAGAAGAGAATATTATAATCATAAATAGATATTTTAAATAATATTTCATTTTTTTCCTTTATATAATAGATTAAAAGAATTATACAATAAAAGAGTTAGAGTTATTAAATGAAATTTGGTTATTATATCACATAAATAAAGGAGTGATAATGAAAGGTATAATATTAGCAGGGGGAAGTGGTACACGCCTCTATCCGATTACAAAGGGAATTAGTAAGCAGTTAGCACCAATCTATGATAAACCGATGATTTATTATCCACTTTCTATATTAATGTTAGCAGGGATTAAAGAGATTTTAATTATCTCTACACCTGATGATTTACCACGATTTGAAGACCTTTTAGGTGATGGTAGTGATATTGGAATGAAATTTGAGTATAAAGTTCAACCCTCTCCTGATGGATTAGCACAAGCATTTATATTAGGTGAAGAGTTTATAGGCAATGATGATGTGGTTTTAATTTTAGGAGATAATATATTCTATGGTCATGGTCTTACAGAAATTTTATTAACTGCTTCAAATCAAGTAAAAGAGGATAAAGCTACCGTATTTGGTTATTATGTAAAAGACCCAGAGCGATATGGTGTAGCAGAGTTCAATAAAAATGGTGATGTTATAACTATAGAAGAGAAGCCAAAAAATCCAAAAAGTAATTATGCTGTAGTTGGATTATATTTTTATCCAAATGATGTAGTTCAAAAAGCAAAAGAGGTAAAACCTAGCCATAGAGGTGAACTTGAAATTACAACTTTAAATCAAGACTATTTAGATGAAAATAGATTAAAAGTAGAATTGATGGGTAGAGGTTACGCATGGCTTGATACAGGTACTCACGAGAGCCTATTAGAGGCATCTAATTTTATTCAAACCATAGAAAATCGTCAAGGTTTAAAAGTAGCTTGTATAGAGGAGATTGCTTTTGAGATGGGATATATCTCAAAAGAGAGATTATTAGAGTTAGCTCAACCTCTCAAAAAAAATCAATATGGACAATATTTGATTAAAAGAGCAAATGAGGGAGTAGTTACTAAATGAAGTTTATAAGAACAGATATAGAAGATGTAGTAATAATTGAACCCCTAATCCATGGAGATGAGAGAGGATATTTTGTAGAGACTTTTAGGCAAGATAAATTAGAGGAGTTTTTGGGATTTAAATTAAATTTTGTTCAAGATAATGAGTCTAAAAGCTCTTATGGGGTTCTTCGTGGACTTCATTATCAATTAGCACCTTTTGCTCAAACAAAATTAGTAAGAGTAATTAAAGGTAGAGTTTTAGATGTGGCTGTTGATATTAGAGAGAATTCGCCTACCTATGGTAAGTATGTAGCAGTTGAATTAAATGAGACTAACAAAAGACAACTCTTTGTACCACGAGGATTTGCTCATGGATTTGTAGTTTTGAGTGATGAGGCAATTTTTGCTTATAAGGTAGATAACTATTACGCTCCTCAAAATGATAGAGGTATGGCTTTTGATGATAAAGCACTTAATATTGATTGGATTGTAGAAAAAGATAAAATGCAACTCTCAGCCAAAGATACAAAACAACCATCGTTTGATAAAGCTGATAAATTTGATTATGGAGTTAATTATTATGAGTAAGAATATACTAGTAACTGGAGCAAATGGACAATTAGGTTCAGAGGTTAGAGAACTCTCATCAAAATATGATTATAACTTTTTTTTTACAGATGTTAATAGTTTAGATATTACAAATCAAAATGCAATAGAAGATTTTATAGAAATAAATAGTATTAATATAATTATAAATTGTGCTGCATATACTGCTGTGGATAAAGCCCAAGAAGATGTAGAACTAGCAGATAAAATTAATCATTTAGCAGTTAAAAATTTAGCTCAAATATCAAAAGATAATTCTATTAAGTTTATTCATATCTCAACTGATTATGTCTTTGATGGTAAAAATTATAAGCCATATTTAGAAGATGACAAAACAAATTCTCAAAGTGTTTATGGAGAAACAAAACTAGATGGTGAGAATGCTATGCGTGAAATTAATCCACTAAATTCTATAATAATCAGAACTAGTTGGGTATATAGCAGTTATGGTGCTAATTTTGTAAAAACTATGTTAAAGCTAGGTAATGATAGAGATAAACTAACCGTGATTTATGACCAAGTAGGAACTCCAACTTATGCAAGAGATTTAGCAAAAGTAATTTTAGATATTTTACCACAAATCAAAAGTGATAAGGTAGAGATTTATAATTATTCTAATGAGGGAGTTTTGAGTTGGTATGATTTTGCCAAAGAGATTATGAAAATGGCAAAGATTGATTGTCAAATCTCACCAATAGAGACCAAAGATTATCCAACTCCTGCCTCTCGTCCTCATTATAGTCTATTAAATAAAGCTAAAATCAAAGAGAAATTTAATATAGAAATTCCATTTTGGAAAGAGAGCCTTAGAGAGTGTTTAGTTAAATTAGGAGAAAAAAGATAATGAAATCAATTTTAGTAACAGGATGTGCAGGGTTTATTGGTAGTAATTTTGTGCCATATTTTATGGATAAATACCCAGAATATAAGATTGTAAATTTAGATTTGCTTACTTATGCAGGTGATTTAGAAAATCTTAAAGAGGTTGAGAATAATCCTAGATATAAATTTATTAAAGGTGATATTTGTAATCGTGAATTAGTTGAATTTATCTTTAATGAGTATGATGTAAGAGGTGTAATTCACTTTGCAGCAGAATCTCATGTGGATAACTCTATCAAAAATCCTTCTGTTTTTATAGAAACAAATGTAAATGGTTCGTTTACACTTCTTGATGTGGCATATAAATATTGGATGAATAAACCTTTTGATTATAAAGATGGATATGAAAATTGTAGATTTCATCATATCTCAACAGATGAAGTTTATGGTACTTTAAATGAAACTGACCTGTTTACAGAAGAGACTCCTTATGCTCCAAACTCTCCATATTCTGCTTCAAAAGCATCAAGTGATATGATTGTAAGAAGTTATCAAGAGACTTATGGTATGAATAGTGTGATTACAAATTGTAGTAATAACTATGGTGCAAAACAACACGATGAAAAGCTTATTCCAACTATTATACGAAAAGCTTTAGCAGGAGAGTCTATTCCAATTTATGGAGATGGTAAGAATATTCGTGATTGGTTATTCGTATTAGACCACTGTAAAGGGATTGATTTAGTTTATCACAAAGGTGAGGCATCTAATGTGTATAATATTGGTGGAAGAAATGAGAGAACAAACTTACAAATTGTAGATACTATATGTACAATTTTAGATAAAATAAAACCTCGTCATTCTAAACTTGATTTAGAATCTAGCTATAAAGATTTAATAATATTTGTAGAAGATAGAGCAGGACATGATAGAAGATATGCAATTGATGCTACAAAAGTAGAAGAGAAGTTGGGCTGGAAAGCTGATGAGGATTTTGATAGTGGTATAGTTAAAACTATTGAGTGGTATTTAAAAAAGTATAATAAAGGTTGATATTTGCACTATATAAATGAATTTAAGATATTTTTATTACATCTAAAAGATAATAGCCAATTAATTAAAACATTAATTAAAAATGATTTTAAAAAACAATATTTAGGTTCATACTTAGGTCTTATTTGGGCTTTTATTCAACCGATTACTTTTATAGCAGTAATTTGGTTTGTATTTGAAGTTGGTTTTAGAGCTTCCCCAGATACTAATGGTGTTCCATTTTTCTTATGGCTTATATCTGGTATGATCCCTTGGTTCTTTTTTGTAAATGGATTTTCAAGTGGAACAAATGCAATTATAGATAATTCATTTTTAGTCAAAAAAGTAGCATTTAGAACTAGTATCTTACCAGTAATTCAAATTGGTTCAGCATTTCTTATACATATTGTTTTAATACTTTTATTAATTTTATCTTTTATATTATATGGTTATTCCCCTGATTTATATTGGTTGCAAATCTTTTATTATCTATTTTGTAATATAGTATTATTAATTGGTTTGTCTTGGCTAACGTCATCAATTAGAGTATTTATTAAAGATATTGGGAACTTGATTGCTGTCCTAATTCAGATTGGTTTTTGGGCTACTCCAATTTTTTGGTCTCTTAAATTGGTTCCAGAGAAATATCAATATATAATTAAGGCAAATCCAATGTTCTATGTAACAAGTGGCTTTAGAGATACTTTTATAAATAAGATTTGGTTTTGGGAGAGAGGTTATGAGAGTTTATACTTTATCTCTTTTACAACTATTTTATTTATTGGTGGAGCTGTGGTATTTAGAAAACTTAGACCACACTTCGGTGATGTTTTATAATACTTTAAGTATTATAATATAATTTAAATTTATTTGGAGAATAATGAAAGATAAACAAACTTGTATATTGGTATTAGGTATGCACCGTAGTGGAACTTCTGCAATTGGTGGTATTTTAAACTTATTAAATATATCTATGGGTAAAGAACTTATGGGTGCAACTATGGATAATCAAAAAGGTTATTTTGAAAATGAAAATATCTTTAAGTTTCATGATATGGAGCTATTTCCATTTTTAAAAACAGAATGGGATGACCTAAATTATCTAGTTGATGATTGGCATAATAGTGAAAAACTTGATTCTTTCTATATAAAAGCTAGGAATATAATTCTAGATGATTATCATAGAGATAAAATTTTTGCTATTAAAGATCCAAGAATATCATTGTTATTTCCATTTTGGGAAAAAGTTTTAAGTGATATGGGTATAGAAATAAAAATTATTATTGCTATTAGAAATCCAATAGAAATAGCTAGTTCATTATTTAAAAGAGATGATTTTTCAATAAATAAATCATTAACACTTTGGAGTAAGCATACATTATATGCTGAATATTATACAAGAAAATATATGAGAGTATTTTTATACTATAATGAACTATTAGCGAATACATCAGAATCAATTAGCAAAATAGTAAAACAACTTCAACTAAATCAATTTATAGACCTAAATAAAAACTCATTAGAATTAGAAACTTTTGTTGAAAAAGGATTAAAACATAATCAATCAGATGAAAGCTTAAAAAAATATGTACCTACTTTTATAAAAAATACTCTTCAAAATATTAATAATTTATCCAATAATATAGATAAAACAAAATCTATTAAAAAGTTAAATAATGCTTTAAGTATGTATAAACAATATGCAAATTTTATGATTGACTCTACGCAAAAAAATAAATTATTACTATTATATAATAATCTTGAAAAGAATTATAATCATCAAAAAAATATCATTCAAGATTCAGATAATATTCAAATATATAAAAAAATAGATTTTAATAACCTTTTTGAAGCTGTTTTATATATTGATACAGGTAATGGATTTAATCATAAAGAGACTATAAAAACTCCATATAAACTAAATTCACTCACTTTTGAATATGACTTATCAACCTATAGTAATATAAAAAATATTAGATTTGATGTATTGCACTATGCTTGTAGCCTTTCTCTTAAATATTTTCTGATAGATAATAGAATAATTAATGATATAAAACATAATGGTATTTATTATAATAAAAAGATATTTTTTTTACATAATGATCCTCAGTTAATTGTGACTAATAATTTTAATAATATTAATATTATTAAAATATCTATAAAAAAATTAAATATTTTAGAAGATATTTTTAGTTTAAGATTGAAATTTTTAGATAAAAAGATAGATTTGAAAAACTTAGAAATATCTAAGAATCAAAAAGAGATTCAAGCAAAAAGTGATGAGATTGATAAAAAAGATTTAGAAATATTAGAGAATCAAAAAGAGATTCAAGCAAAAAGTGATGAGATTGATAAAAAAGATTTAGAAATATTAGAGAATCAAAAAGAGATTCAAGCAAAAAGTGATGAGATTGATAAAAAAGATTTAGAAATATTAGAGAATCAAAAAGAGATTCAAGCAAAAAGTGATGAGATTGATAAAAAAAATTTAAAAATATTAGAAAATCAAAAAGAGCTTCAAGCTAAAAGTGATGAGATTAATAAAAAGGATTTAGAAATATTAAAAAATCAAAAAGAGCTTCAAGCTAAAAGTGATGAGATTAATAAAAAGGATTTAGAAATATTAAAAAATCAAAAAGAGCTTCAAAATCTTATTTCTTCAATAGAGGAACAAAATAGAATTAGAGAATTAGAAAAAATTAAATTAAATCAAAAAGAGATAGAAATATTAGCATTAAAAGAGTTAGCTCAGTCTATGAGAATTAAAAATAGAGTAAAAAGAGTTATTAATATCAAATCTTTATTTATTAAAAAAAATGAAAAGAGTAAAAATGAAAAAAGTAGTTAAGAAAATTGTACCATCTAAGATATGGAATATATTAAGAGTATTAAAACATAATCCAAAATTACGAGAAAGTGCTAAAAAGAATATTAAACTACATGGTATAAATTACACTATTAAGCAGTTACAAAATTTTCATGAACGAGATCCTATTGTTAAACCCTATATAGAGCTAAAACCAGTCAAAAAATTGGTAGATAAGAATTTTATAGTTAATAATATAGAAGGTAATGATACTAAGTTAAAAATAGCTGTAGCTGTTCATATATATTATCTTGATAAAATTCAAGATATTTTAAACTATATAGAAAACATACCTTATGATTATAAAATATATTTTACTGTCTCTACAGAGAAACATAAAGATCTTCAAGATATTTTAGAAGATAGAGAGTTTAATTATGAGATAATCAACTATCCAAATCAAGGTTATGATGTTGCCCCATTTATATCATTATTGCCAAGATTAAAAGAATTAGGTTATGATTTAGTTTGTAAAATACATACTAAAAAAGGTGCTGGAGATCTTGATAAAGTTATTAAAGGAATAGGTAACTTATGGTTTACTCTTTTAATGAAATCTATTTTAGGTTCACCACAAAGCATAAGAAAGATAGTTTATACTTTTGAAAATAATCCAAAAGTAGGAATGCTCTGTTCTGCTGAATTATATAAATCCGCTCAACAATTAATGTATGGCAATAATATATATGTAAGTGAAATATTAAATATTTTTGATAATAAATTAGATCCTGCTAAAGATTGGGGTTTTGTAGCTGGAACAATGTTCTGGGCAGATTTAAGAATATTTGAGCCGATTATATCAAATTTTGATGAACTTAATAATATTTTGACAAAGAGTAGTTATATGAAAACGGGTATTTCTGCCTCTTCATTTCATGCAATGGAGAGAATCTTTGGTCTTTTACCACAAATAACAAATATGCAAACAGCACTATCTTATGCTATATCTATTCAAAGAGATATTCATTCAATTGAGATACTACCTAAGGGATATTCTTATACTGCAATGGGTGTTGGAACTACTTTAGACTATGAAGATAAAATTATAGATAACTACAATATTCTTAAAGATTCTATAGAGTTTGATAGTATATATTATCAACAAGAAACACCTAGATCTATGAAACTAAAGATGAATCCAATTTTGCATTTTTTAAGATATGGAATATATACTAATGAGGCACCAAATAAGAGATTTTCACCTTTATCCTATCTTGATTTTAATGTAGATATACTACATCATAGAGTTAATCCACTTATACACTATATTAAGAATGGTATTACTGAACAAAGGAGATATTCTCTTCCATCAGAAGATAATCATATATTAGCTTCTTATCTAATCAAAGAGTCTCAAGAGTTTGATGAAAATTATTATCTAACTAATAATCCAGATGTTTTCCATGCTGGTTTAAGTGCATTAGAGCATTACTGTAGGTATGGATATAAAGAGGACCGAAAACCTAGCTTAGAATTTGATGTGTTATGGTATAAATATGAGTATTTACGAAATTATCTATCAACTCCCAATCCATTACTACATTATGTTTTAATTGGTAAAAAGATGAACTATACCTCACGACCTATATTAAAACAACCTAAACTTATTCAAAGCCAACTATTAAAAAACCCAAAAAGAGTATCACTTTTTGCCGCTTATGATATAGATGGACTTATTGATGAAAGTGTAATGCTTTTTGTGAAAGAACTTGCACGACATTCAGATGTATATTTTTTATCAGATTCTATATTACAAGATGGAGAGCTAGATAAATTAAAGCCTTATACAAAAGGTGCTTGGGGGATTCGTCATGGAGAATATGATTTTGGTTCTTATAAACGATTAGCTCAATATCTTGTAGGCTGGGATAAAATTGAAGATTATGATGAAGTAATTTTAGTAAATGATAGTAGTTATCTTTTAAAACCTCTTGATGATGTATTTAATAAAATGGATAAAAAATCTTGTAGTTGGTGGGGTATGCAAGCAACTAAAGGAATTTATGATACAAAAGATATAAAATCAAATCAATTTGATAGAAAAATATCAATGAAAATTGTAAAAGAGAAAATGCTTTCAACCTATGAAAATGATAATGAATATGATTTTTTAGTTGCATCATATTTTTTAGTTTTTAGAAAACCTATTTTAGATTCTAATGAATTGCAAAATATATTAAATTCAGTTAAAAAAGAGAGAAATAAAAAGAACATAATTTTAAATTATGAGATAGGTTTAACAAGACGATTAATTAATAAAGGATATGATTTTGATACATATATGGATGATTTATATCCATTTCATCCAATATTTACTAATAATATTTTTAATATGATAGGAGAAGGCTTCCCCTTATTTAAAAGATTTTTCTTAACAGAAAATCATTATCATGTTCCTCAATTATGGCAGTGGAAAGAGAAACTTCTTAATTTAATACCTGATTTAGATATTAAACCAATTGAAAAGAATCTATATAGAGTAGCAGATGCCACAAAGTTATATAATAATCTTCATATAGAAGAAAATAAAAAAAATCTATTAACCCGTACAGAGTTTATTAAAAGAGATATGAAATCAAAAGTAGATATGAACTATTGGGCATTTCCAGTATGTGCTTATGAGCATAACTTAGCAGGTAATGATAGAGCAGTATTTGAAGAGGTTAAAAATAATCCTGATATAAAAAAAATTATACTAATTAGAAGTAAAGAGATTAATCTAAGTGGTGTTAATGTTGAAATTATTCCTCTTGAATCTATCTTAGGACAAGAGTATCTTTTAAAGTGTGGTATTATCTTTATAAAACATACTCCAGCGATTAATACAATATATCCATTAGATAGTAAAAAACATAAATTTATTAATCTATGGCATGGTATTCCACTAAAAAGAATAGGAGTAGCATCAATTGACCAACAAAATCAGATAAAAGAGACTTCTATTGAACACTCCAAATATCATAGTGTTATAGCTTCATCTTCCATAGACAGAATGGCAATGGCATCAGCTTTTTATCCCTTAACTTATAATGATATATGGGTAACAGGGCTACCTCGTAATGATTTTATCTTAAAAGACAACTCTCTTCTTCCTTCTGATTTTCAAGATGAATTAAAAGAAGTTAATAAATTAATTAAAGATAAAAAATTTATTCTATATGCACCAACATTTAAAAATACACAAGAAGATGGATATTATAAGTTTACAGCTACAGAAAAAGAGATTTTGCATAATTATCTGAAAGAACATAATATAATTATGGGAATTAGAGAACATATGGCTGATAATACAAACTCATATATCAAAGCTTTAGAAGGAGAATATATTATTAATATGGATTCAGGCAATTTTCCTAATATTGAGGTTTTATATAGAAAAGCTGATTTATTAATAACAGACTATTCAAGTTGCTTTATTGACTTTATGCTTACTGGTAAACCAATGATTAGTTTTGCATATGATTACAAAAGATATTCCGAACAAGAAAGAGGACTTTTTTATGATTTAGAGTTTGTATTTGCTGGTAAAATTTGTTATGATTTTGATACTTTAATTGTAGAAATAAAAAGATTAACATCCTCTAAAGATATAAATATTGATGAAAACTATAAATTTAAACAAAAAATATTTTTTGATTATATAGACTCTAATAATTCTAAAAGATTAGTAAGAAAATTATTATGCAAATAGATTTTAATAATTTTTCTATTAAGAAACATTTCATTAATTTAATTTGGATTATCCCTTTATCTTTATATATAGTATTTAGTTTATATAGTACTGCAAATATATATATTGATATGAGTGGAAAAAATATATTGTCAAAATCAAAAGTAGCTCTATATTATAAAAATGGTAAAAAATATAGTGATAAGCAATTAATTATGCTGTTATTGTCATCTGATGATAAAGGAAATATATTAGCTAAATATAGATTAAATAACTTTAAAAAAATAAAAGGTATTAGATTTGATCCACCAGAATACCTAGGAAAAAGATTAAAGATAAATAGTATTCAAATTATAAATGGATTTAGCACTCAAAATATAGATTTATATAATCTATCAAAATCTAAAACTCTGAAACTTCATAATATGAAAATCGAGTATAAAAATAATAGTATGATATTTATCATAGATGGAAATGACCCTCATATACAATTATTTAATAATTTTAATGAGATAATTAGTTCAAAATATATTGAAATAATATTATACTCTCTACTTTTTACCATATTGGGTCTAATTTTATCTATATTTATTTTAAAATCTTTATATATTAAAAAAGGTGTTAATTATATTGTAGAGACTTTTCATATCAACCGTATATATAAATTTTATATAACATCACTGGTATTTATGATATTTTCAATTTTAATTATTAAAACTTTTACTACTTTTATCTCTTTATTTTACTATAATAGAGAACTTAATATTTATGATATCTTATTAACATACTCAACTGATATTTTAATTGTAATAGTAATTTTTATAACGGGTCTTTTTTTATTACTGTTATCATCGTTTATAAAATCAAACTCATTTTATAAAGTTTTAGTTCGTAGTGTAGCACTATTTAGTAAGATTTTACAATTTATAATTCATCTGATACTTATATTAATGTCAATATTGCTATTTGGCTTAGGACTATATTATCTACTTAGTGGTTATATTTTTTTAGAGTGGGGTGCATTTATTGAACCACAACATATAGAAGCAGTAAGGATGCATGGAGGAACAGAAGAGTTTATTGAAATACTCTTTACCATTAAAACATATATTTTTATATTATTAATATTCCTATTTTTATTCTTATCTCATAAATTTAGTCATTATATACATAATAATAAGAAAGATAAAGGTTTTATTATTATAATAGTGGGATTAATACTATTTGGAGTATTAGCATATTTCCCTATTAATCATATCTATAAATCAAAACCAAGTACAGAGTCTCCTATACTTATGATAACAAAAGATTTAGATAATGATACAGATAGTGTAGATAAATCTTTATTAAAAGATATAAATATTGATAATTTTAATCCTATAGAAAGTGAGAATGTACCTACCGTATATAAAAAATTTAAAGCAATAGCTAAAAATATGAATGTAATCTTTTTTGTAATGGAATCTACAAGAAAGAAGAGTTTACCGTTATATGGATATAAACGAGATACTATGCCATTTCTATCCTCATTGGCTAAAAACTCTTTGGTATTTCATAATGCAGTTGTTACTCAGCCTAGAACAATGAAAACAATGGTTTCATTAACACTTGGTATCTATCCAGACCCTAGAGCACAGTCATTAATTACAAAATATTCACAAATTGGAAATCAAACAGATAATTTATTAAAAACTTTAATAAAGAATAATTACTCTCTTTATTATTCAACTATGTATTCTAATTATGGTGGAAGCAATTATAAAAATTTTTTAAATAAAATAACTCAACATCAAATAACTTTAAGAGAAGATATAGAGATGAAGAAACAGAATTTAAAAAATAGAAAAGAACTTGATGAAAGATTATTGACTGATTCCTTTCTGGTATGGTCTGCACAACAAAAACAAAAATTTACATCTATTTTATGGACAAAATTAGCTCATATGCCATATATATCTTCAATTAAAAAATATGAGGAGAACTCTAAAACAGATATGTATGATAACTGTTTAGTTAATATTGATAATTCATTAAAAAATTTAGTAGAAGGGTTAAAGAAACAGGGTAAATTAGATAACACCTTAATAATAATATTAGGAGATCATGGTGAGGCTGTAGAAGATAAAATGGACTGGGGTCATGGTAATTTTTTATATGAACATTCAATAAAAATACCTTTTTTAATCTATAATAGCAACATATTTCCAAATCGTATAGATATAGATAATAGATTTCAAATAAAAGATATAGCCTCTTCAGTCTTTTATCTTCTTGGTATAGATAAAACATTAAATCAGTCGATTAATATATTTTCAAAGTCTAAAATAGATAAAATATATCTATCAAATATCTATCAAGATTATAAATTAGGATTTATCTTTGATAATTATAAATTTGTATATAGACCTAAATATGATATTAGTTATCTATTCAATATGAATGACGATCCAAATGAAAATATTAATATTATTGGTCAAAAAACAGCCCAAGAGATAAAACAGTTAAAAGAAGAGACCTTAGAGTGGTATAAGTATCAAATAAATTATTTAAATAATAATATACTGAAAAAAAGGTAAATAAATGAAAACAGTTATAACCTATGGAACATTTGATATATTACATATTGGACATATAAATATATTAAAAAGAGCAAAAGCATTGGGAGACAAGCTTATTGTAGCTATTTCTTCAGATGAATTTAATGCAGGGAAACATAAATCTTCTCTACTTAATTATAAAAATAGAAAAGCTGTTTTAGAGTCAATTCGTTATGTGGATATGGTTATTCCTGAAACTAATTGGGAGCAGAAAGTTACAGATGTAGAGAAATATAATATAGATATATTTGTGATGGGTGATGATTGGGAAGGTAAGTTTGATTTTTTAAAAAAGCAGTGTGAAGTTGTATATTTACCACGAACAGAAGGAATTTCAACTACACAGATTAAAGAGGAGCTATGACTAGAAACGATATTATAGAAGTTGCAAAAGAGGTCTTTGAAATTGAGGCAAAGGAGATTGCTAATCTCTCAAACCTTTTAGATGAAAATTTTGAAAAAGCTATAAAGTCAATTATAGATTCAAAAGGTAAAGTGATAATATCAGGTATGGGAAAATCTGGGATTATTGGTAAAAAGATTTCAGCTACACTTGCAAGTACAGGGACTCCTAGTTTTTTTATCCATCCTGCGGAGGCATATCATGGGGATTTAGGGATGATTGAAGAAGAGGATATTGTTCTTTTAATATCAAATTCTGGTGAGACTGATGAGATTCTAAAGCTGATTCCATTTTTAAAAGTTCAAAAAAACAGAACTATATCAATGAGTGGAAATCCTAGTTCAACATTAGCACAAAATACAAATTTTCATCTAAATATTTCTATTAATAAAGAGGCTTGTCCATTGCAGTTAGCTCCTATGTCATCTACTACAGCAACTCTTGTGATGGGTGATGCTATCGCTGTTGCGTTAATGAAACTAAGAGATTTTAAAGACGAAAACTTTGCAAAATTTCATCCAGGGGGGAGTTTGGGAAAAAGGCTTTTAACTACTGTAAAAAGTGTGATGAAGAGTGAAAATTTACCAACTTGTGCTAAAAATGGATCTATTAAAGATATTATTCATAAAATTACAGATGGAAAATGTGGATTAGTTGTTGTTCTAAAAAACAATAAGCTTAAAGGTATTATTACAGATGGTGATATTCGTCGCGCTATGGAGATGCAAGAGGATAAATTTTTTACTCTTCAAGCAAAAGATATAATGAGTAAAAATCCACAAACTATCAAAGAAAATAAAAAGCTAATTGAAGCCAATAATATAATGCAAAAACGAAAAATAAATTCATTAATTGTGGTCTCCAAATCTAATAAATTAAGTGGTATAATACAGATGTATGATTTAGGAGTATAAAATATGAAAAAAATAGTTGTAATCCCAGCAAGATTAAACTCTACAAGATTGCCCAATAAGGTATTATTAGATTTAAATGGTAAGAGTGTGGTGCAAAGAGTTTATGAACAATGTAAAAAAGCTCGAAGTATAGATGAAGTTTATATTGCAACAGATAGTCGAAAAGTTAAAAAGATTTGCGAAACTTTTACTAAAAATATAATTTTAACAGATAAAAAACATCAATCAGGAACAGATAGAATAGCAGAGGCTATAGAGCAAATTGATTGTGATATTATAATAAATGTTCAAGGAGATGAACCGTTTATTGAACCCTCTCTAATTGACGAGTTAGCTAATTCATTTGAAAATAATAATATTGTAATGAGTAGTGCAATGCACCAAATAAGCAAAGTAGAAGAAGTAAAAAATCCAAATGTAGTAAAAGTTACAATAGATAATAATAACAATGCTCTATACTTTTCTCGTTCTATCATTCCGCACCATAGAGATGAATGGGAGACGCTAGTCAATCACCATATAAATATTCCATCACCCCTAAAATTTTATAGACACCTAGGAATTTATGGATATACCAAAGACTTTTTGATTAAATATTCACAAATGGAGCAAAGCTACCTTGAACGATTAGAGAAGTTAGAACAACTTAGAGTCCTTGAAAATGGATATAAAATCAAGATGATAGAGACAGATTATAATTCTATTGGAATTGATACAGAAGAGGATTATAAGAGAGCATTGAATTTGTTAAAGTAAATGTAGGGGCAATCCTTTATAGTTCTGAAAACTACGGAAAAATTTAAACCTAATCAATAATATGATTTAAATTCAATATTTTTACTATGCTTCTTGTAAACTCTTTTTGGATATAATTAATCTCAATTATGTCTTTTTAAAATAAGGGATAGAATTTAATTATAGTGAGGATAAAATGCTACTTTTTACACCAGGACCAACTCCAGTACCAGAGGTTGTTAGACAATCTATGGCTACTTCAACGCTTCATCATCGAACACCTGAGTTTGAGTTAATCTTTAAAGAGGCAAGAGAGAGGTTATTAAAACTTTTTGATATGCCTCAATGTGTAATGTTGGCTAGTTCTGGCACGGGAGCAATGCAATCATGTGTGTTGAATCTTTGCAAAACTAAAGCTTTAACAATCAATTCTGGAAAGTTTGGTGAAAGATTTGGAAAAATTGCTGATGCGATGAATATTCCAAAGGTTGAGCTTTCTTATGATTGGGATACTCCTGCTTCTGTGCAAGATGTAAAAGATACTTTAGAAAAAGATAGTGATATTGATGCTATATTTATTCAAATTTGTGAAAGTGCAGGTGGGCTTAGACATCCAGTTGAAGAGATTGCAAAAATGGCTAAAAGTATAAATCCTGATATTATGATAGTTGCAGATGGAATTACAGCAGTTGGTGTTGAAAGAATTGATACAACAAATATTGATGCACTTATTGCTGGAAGTCAAAAGGCATTGATGCTACCTCCTGGTCTTGCTATGATTGGATTATCTAATGATGCAGTATTAAAGATTGATAAGGGTGCTGATTATTACTTTAATCTTAGCTCTGAGATAAAAAAACAAAAACAAAATACAACAGCTTACACTGCTCCTACAACTTTGATTATTGGGCTTAATGCAATTTTTTCTGAGATTGAAAAAGATGGATTTGATGTTTTATATAAAAATACTATTTTAAGAGCAGATGCAACTGGAAAGGCTTTAGAATCTATAGGTTTTAAAATTTATCCAAAAACTCCTGCTTTATCTATGAGTACTGTTTTTGATGATGATGCAGAGCCAATTAGAAAACTTTTAAAAAGTAAATATGGAGTTAATATTGCTGGTGGTCAAGACCATTTAAAAGGTAAGCTTTTTAGAATAAATCAGATGGGATTAATTCCTGTATATGAATCAGCTTGGGTTGTAAATGCTATTGAATTAGCTTTAAGTGATTTAGGAAGAAGAGAGTACGATGGTAGTGCGAGTAAAGTATTTAATGAAATTTATTATAAAGATTAAGAGATGATATTTGAACATGAAATCCCTAGTGGAAGTAGACTATATTTTGGACGAAGTGCTAAGGTAAAAAGAGATTTGGAATATAAGGCAAGTAGTATTCTTGAGGATTTAAAATTTGAAGAGATAGTAACTCCTATATTTTCTTATCATCAACATGAGAGCTTTAATAATCAAAAAGAGTTAATACGCGTTAATGATGAACACAATCATAAAGTAACTTTAAGAGCAGATAGTACAGCTGATATTGTAAGAATCGTAACAAAAAGACTTGGTAGAAGTATGGAGCATAAAAGATGGTTTTATATTCAACCAACTCTATCTTTCCCAACTATCGAACAGTATCAAATTGGTGCAGAGATAATTGATGGAAGTTTTGCAGAATCTGCTAATATTACAATAGATATATTAAAAAAGCTTAATATTAATCCTATTTTGCAAATTACTAATATTAAAATTCCTCAAATTTTACATGATAATTATGGTGTTGATTTAGATATTTTAAAATCTATGAGCATTGAAAAAATATTAGCTCTTGATATAGATTGGATAAGTGATTTAGTTTCGGTTCATAGAGTTAAAGATTTAGATGCTCTTAAAAATATTCCAGATGATATTGCTGTGGAGATTGAAAAGATTAAAGAGGTAACAAAAGAGATAGATTATGAAAATATTGTAATATCTCCTATGTATTATGCGAAAATGAGATATTATGACTCTTTGACATTTAGAATTTTTGAAGATAATGGTCTTCTTGCAAGAGGTGGGATATATAATATTGATGGTATAAAAGCCTCAGGATTTGCACTATATAGTGATGAATGTATAACAAATATAATGAAAAATAAGTAAGGATATATAAAATATGAATAAAGCTGATTTAATTGTAGGACTTCAATGGGGCGACGAAGGTAAAGGTAAAATAGTTGATAATATGGCACAATCATATGATTATGTATGTCGTTTTGCTGGTGGACATAATGCTGGACATACTATTGTTGTTGGAGATAAAAAATATGCACTTCATCTAATTCCATCAGGAGTATTAAATCCTAAGGCTAAAAATATAGTTGGAAATGGTGTTGTTTTATCGCCAAAAGATTTTATTAAAGAGATGATTCAATTTGATAATTTAGATGGTAGATTATTCTTATCTGATAAGGCTCATGTTCTTTTACCATATCACGCTCTTGTTGATCAAGCAAAAGAGAAGATGAAGGGTGATAAAGCTATTGGAACAACAGGAAAAGGGATTGGACCTGCTTATGCTGATAAAATATCTCGTGTTGGTCATCGTCTAGGGGAACTTTTAGATACTGAAAAATTAACAAATAAGATTTTAGAATTTTTTGAAACAAACAAAGCTATTTTTAAAGCTATGGATGTAACTCTTCCAACAAAAAATGAGCTTTTAAATGAGCTTAATGGATATAAAGAGATACTTGCTCCATATATTACAGATACGACAAGAATGATATGGAAAATCTTAGATGATAATAAAAAAATTCTTTTAGAGGGAGCTCAGGGGACAATGCTAGATATTGACCATGGAACTTATCCTTTTGTAACAAGTTCAACAACTGTTAGTGCTGGGGCTTGTAATGGTTTAGGAATTAATCCAAAAGATTTAGGAATTGTAACTGGAATTGCAAAAGCATACTGTACAAGAGTTGGTAATGGACCTTTCCCAAGTGAAGATTTTGGAGATGATGGCGAATTAATGAGAAAAAATGGTCATGAGTTTGGAACAACAACAGGACGACCAAGAAGATGTGGTTGGTTTGATGCAATTGCAATGAAACATGCAGTTAGAGTAAATGGTGTAGATAATATATCTTTAATGAAACTTGATGTTTTAGATGGTTTTAAAGAGGTAAAAGTTTGTGTGGCTTATGAGATTGATGGGAAAGAGATAGATTTTGTCCCTTATGAATTAGAAGATGCAAAACCAATATATAAATCATTTAAAGGTTGGGATAAAACAGAAGGTGTAAGAGATTTTGACAAACTTCCTCAAACAGCTAAAGATTATATCTCTGCGTTAGAATCTATTGTTGGAGCTAAAATTGGTATAATATCAACAAGTCCAGATAGAGAAGATACAATTATTAGATAGGAGTAGCTATGAGACTAAAAGAGAACCAAACAGGGTATCTAGCAATTAAAGTTGGTATAGACTTAAGTAATGCTACTTTTATTGATATGCCTAAAGGTAAAGAGGCTGTTGTTGAAGCTGTCAAAAAAATTATTGATGAAAATCTAAAAAATGAGCGAAAACTTGATGAAAAAGTTTATGATATTTTAGATGACAATGATGATGAGATAGAGTTTCAACATATTAATGAGAGACAACTATTTTTTATGATTAAAAAAAGACTTGCATCAGAAAATGGTGTGATTATGAATTATGATGATAGATATAATGATTTGGCTCATAAAATATTAGATGAGTTATATGAGAATTATCTTATAGAGTATGAAGTAAATGAGAATCAAGTAAAAAATGTAATTTTTAAAGCTTTTAAATCTTTTGGTGATGCATATAACGAAATTGATGATATTGTTTACAAAAAGATTAAAAGAATGGATAGAGAGACTGTTATTGGAAGTTATGATTATGAGTTATTATATGAAAAACTTTACCAAGAAGAGTTAGCAAAGAGGGGGATGTTATAGATGCAAAAAGTTTATCTTTATTTAGAAAATGGAATATTTTTAGAGGCAAATAGCTTTGGTGCTACTGGATCAAGTGTTGGTGAAATTGTATTTAATACATCAATGACAGGTTATCAAGAGATTGTAACAGACCCAAGTTATGCAGGTCAATTTGTGACATTTACAATGCCAGAGATTGGAATTGTGGGATGTAATGAGCAAGATATGGAAAGTAAAGGTGCTTATTGTAAAGGTATCATTGTAAGAAATTATCAAGAGAGACCATCAAACTTTAGATGTGAAGAAACATTAGATGAATTAATGAAAAAGCATGGAGTGATGGGAATTACAGAGATTGATACAAGATATATCACGAAAACTCTTAGAGATGAGGGAGCTATGATGATGATTGCTTCAACTGAAATTAGTGATAAAAATGAACTTAAAGCTATGCTAGAAAAATCTCCAAGAATAGAGGATATTAATTATATCAAAGAGGTTAGCACAACAAAAAGTTATACTCATACTGATGCAAGATATGATAATGAGAATTTTAAATATAAAACTCCAAATACTACAAAAAAGATTATCGCAATTGATTTTGGTATTAAAAGAAATATTTTAAATGAGCTAACAGAAGCTGGAATGGAAGTTGAAGTTGTTCCAAATAGTATTGATAGTGCAGTTATTATAGAAAAGTTTAAAGCTAAAGAGATTGATGGAGTATTTTTATCAAATGGTCCTGGTGATCCATTAATTTTAAAAGATGAACAAAAAAAGATTAAGGCTTTAATTAATGCTAAAATCCCAATGTTTGGGATATGTTTAGGTCATCAATTATTATCAATCTCTCATGGATATGATACATATAAACTAAAATTTGGTCATCATGGTGGAAATCATCCAGTTCAATCTAAAATAAATTCAACTGTAGAGATTACTGCTCAAAATCATAACTATAATGTGCCTGATAATATCACAGAGGTTGCAAAAGTTACACATATTAACTTATTTGATAATACAATTGAGGGTTTAAAATATAATGATGCTCCTATTATGTCTGTGCAACATCACCCAGAATCAAGCCCAGGACCTCATGAAAGTGCTTATATCTTTGAAGATTTTGCAAAAATATTGGATTAATAATAAACTAAGATTTAAATAAAAAAGATATAATATAAGAATTAACTATAAAAGGGTAGAAGATGGAAAAACTGGAATTAATTACAAAAAAAATAGATAAACTTTTAAATAATCATACTATGTTAGTAACAGAAAAGAGTAACCTTATTGAAGATTTAGAAAATGCAAATAAGCAAATTACTGATCTTACAGATAAATTAGTAAAATTACAAGAAAATTATGATATGAAAGATTTAGAGATGGATGATATCTTATCTAAGCTTGGAGCAATAGTAGTAGATAATAGTAATTAATGTCTATTAAGGTTTTAATTACAGGTGGAACTATTGATAAAAGATATAATCCAATTAATGGTCAGTTAATTTTTGGAGATGGTTCTTATATTCAAGATATGCTTAAAGATGGTAGATACGGTTATGATTTATCTTTTGAGACTCTTTTTTTAAAAGATAGTTTAGATATGAATGATGGTGACCGAGAGATTATATATCAAAATATTTTCTCATCTGAAGAGGATAAAATTATATTAACTCATGGTACTGACAGTATGATTCAAACAGCATCATATTTAGCAGACAATTCTCTTGATAAAACTATAATACTAGTTGGAGCGATGGTTCCATATAAATTTAAAAATTCTGACGCACTGTTTAATCTAGGAACTGCATTTGGTGCAATAAAAATATTAGAACAAGGTATTTATATAGCAATGAATGGTGAAATTTTTAGATGGAATGAAGTTTATAAAAATGTAGATTTAGGATTTTTTCAGAGACTATAATACAAGGAGTCCATTATTGCAAACTAAAAAATTCTCAATAAAATTAAGTAGACTTTTTGCAATGCTCTTAAGCATTATAGTGGTTATTTTAATAAGTTATAATTACTACAAATCATATAGCTTATCTTATATAATGCTTGATAAAATTCAAAAAGAGATCTCATATAATATTGTAAATATGACAACAAAAACATTAGAAATTTCATCTAATGATGTTGAAATATTATCTAAATTAAATGGGTCAAGCAGTAATATTTTGGAACATCAAGATATATTAATAAATTTAATGTTAGAGCAGTTAATATCATATTCATATATAAATAGTATCTATATTGCCAATAATCAAGGTGATTTTATACAGATACGCAGATATCCTCAACTTGTAGCAAGAGTTATTAAAAAAGAAAATAATAAATTTATAGATAGATGGTATTATAAAAATGATAACTTAGAAACAATAGATATAAAAACCAACTATACTACATATAATCCAATATCAAGAGTTTGGTATAAAATAGCTAATCAAAAAGATACCACATTTTGGTCTGAACCTTATATTTATGCAACAGTAAAAGAGGTAGGTATTACTGTAAGTCGGGTAATTTTTGATAAAAATTCTACCAAAACAAAAGTAGCAGGTGCAGATATTACATACCAAAGATTTAATCAATTCTTAAAACTTCAAAGTCAAAAAATAAGTGGAGATATAATACTTTTTGATAAAAAACAGAATATTATTGCTTCATCTTTTAAAAGTCATCAATCAATAACAGATACTATAATTAAACTTGATTCAAATTTAAACTCAACAATTATAAATAAAGCATATAAACAATATATAAAAGGTGATAAAAGTGGTATTGTTAAAGGTGACAATGGTATAAAATATCTATATTTCTTTCACTCATTTCCAAAAAGTTCATCACAAAAATGGGAAATATTAACTTTAATTCCAGAAGATATTATTTTGGGTGATATAATATTAACTATATATAAAACCATAATTATATCAATAATAATACTGATACTATTTATTTTTATTGTAGCTTATTTATCAAAAAAAATATCCGAACCAATTACCCTTTTATCCTCTCAAATTAGAAGTATAGAACACCTTCATCTAAATCTTAATATCAATGAAGACTCTAAAATAACAGAGATAAAAGAGGCTCAACACTCTCTAAAGTCTCTTAAAGTGGCTCTTCTTTCATTTACAAAATATATTCCTGTGGATATTGTAAAGATACTAATGGAGTTAAATCAAGAGGCAAAAATAGGAGGGGAAGAGAAAAATTTGGCAATTATGTTTACAGATATAGAGAACTTTACAACAATATCTGAAAATATGAATCCAAGAGATGTGGCTATTGAACTGTCTGAATATTTTGATAAAATTACTAGTGTTATTCAACGCAAAAATGGAACAATTGATAAATATATTGGTGATGCTGTATTGGCTTTTTGGGGAGCTCCAAAAGATGTGAACAATCCAATTTTACTTGCTGTTGAAACTCTTGTTGAAATACATCAAGAAATTAATATTTTTAATAAAAAACGACAAGAAAATAATCAAGAGATGTTTAAAACAAGAGTCTCTGTTCACTATGGGAAAACACTAGTTGGTAATATAGGCTCACAAAATAGATTAAACTATACAGTTATTGGAGATAGCGTAAATACTACTGCGAGACTAGAAACAATTAATAAACAGTATGGTACATATAATATCATAAGCGATGAAGTTTATGAGCATATTAAAGATATGTATGAGATTAAATATCTTGATAGCATACTTTTAAAAGGTAAAACAAAACCAACAAAATTCTATACTATTGTTTTGTAAAAATCAAACTTATTGTCTTTTTGATAGTATAATATTATATTAATGGATTTCTTTTAAAACTTATTTTTAGATTCCGTGTCAAGCACGGAATGACGGTGGTTTATCATTCTAAAACGATTGTTTGTCATTCTGAAACGATTGTTCGTCATTCTGAAACGATTGTTCGTCATTTTGAAACGATTGTTCGTCATTTTGAAACGATTGTTCGTCATTTTGAAACGATTGTTTGTCATTCTGAAACGATTATTTGTCATTCTGAAACGGTTGTTTGTCATTCTGAATTTAATTCAGAATCTAGTTTCGAAAGAAATCTAATATACTATTTTAAAATTATGGGGGAATTATGAGTGAATTAATAATGAATAAAATAGATTCTAAATTTGGTATAAACTATAATAATGGTCTATATTATTTTGATAATATAAAAAGTATTAAAAACTTACCACAAAGAGTCTATAAATCACTTATAGAGATAAAACCTAATAATATATTTGCAATAGATGGTAAAGCCGACATTCATCACCCCTCTAAACTTAAACTAATATAAAACAACTAATCATAAAACTCTTCATAATCATCCCCTAAGCACTCCAAAATAATCTCATGATTTTCATTAAACTGACATTCATCACCCCT
>Ga0256838_1000200_pt1 | contig 41910 bp, 51 predicted proteins | sample 4571419metaG_FD_185978 | JGI IMG/M metagenome (GOLD analysis project Ga0256838, IMG submission 185978) | Hydrothermal vent microbial communities from Guaymas Basin, Mexico - 4571-419 | ecosystem: Environmental > Aquatic > Marine > Hydrothermal vents | place: Mexico: Guaymas Basin | collected... | reverse complement strand
CAAATATGGGAAATGTGTCACCAACTACGGCCAATGCTATAAATACACCGTTAACTCCTCACGACGTACATCAAAGCGTTACATCTCAAGTACAATCTATTCAGTTCCAGCAAAGAATGGCGGAGAATCAGGAGTATATGAGACAGTTTGTAAATCTTGGAGCATTCGGTACGACGGTTCAAACAGCAGCAGGAGAGTTGTCTCTATCAACCTCGCGTCAGGGTACTTTAATGATAGGGGATTATCAGACAAATGTACCTGTAAATGATTTTAGAAATTATATGAATACGAATCCAGACGCATATCAGAGCTTTGTAAGTATGTTATCAAATAGCAAACTAAATAACGATAACTCAGGTATGATGTTAAGCGGATACAGTAAGCTTGATAACGGAAGAATTGAGAATATTTTACAAGTAATGCAACAGCATACGGCAAAACAATCAGATAGCACTATGATAGGACTTCAAGAAAGCAATAACTATCTTGAAAAACTATATGATACGAATAAAGAGCTTACTGATGCCATTAAAAGCATACTTGAAGATAAAAAATAGATATGCGTATCTATTTAATGACAAAGGCAAATTTGATATTATTTTTTTCAAATAGACATTAAGGAGAAGTTTTGGGGTTTTTTGATAAGTTTTTTAATAAAGATATAGATGAGCTTGGAGTTGATGAAATTTTGAAAGAAGCGGAAGAGCTTGAGAAAATGGAAAAGAAAAAAATTGAAGAAAATATTAATAAAAAATCAAATAAAGATGAGGTTAAAGACAAAAAAGGCTCATCATCAGAAAATATAAGTAATAAAATTAAAAATCTTTTTAAGAAAAAAGAAAAAGAAGAAGAATATGACGTTACTATTGATGATATTAAAAAAAGAAGAAATAAAGTTGTAAGTAGTATTCTTATAAAAATGGTTTTTATGTTTTTTATTTTAATGGCTATCTTAGCAGCTATTATTCTTTTTACTTCTCAGGGCAAAAAAGCTCCAAAAAGAGTAGCATTACAAACAGAAGAAAACACAAGTTTAAACGTTAATGACAATTATAATTTATGGAAATTACAAACTAACCTCAAAATTAATCAATTAGAAAAAAGTATCCAAAAAACAAATAAAGAAGTGAAAAAAGAGCTTAATGTAACGGTGCAAACTCTTACCAAAACAGTAAATGAAATAAAAAAAGATATACTAAATAAAATAGAAGAGCAAAATAATCAAGTTAATAGTAAAATTAATAATCTTTTACAAATATTTGATATGAAATTAAATAATCAGAAGCAAGAATTAATTTCGTTAATTAATAGTAAGGTTGAAAAAGTAAATAGTAAGATTAAAAATCAACCGACAGCTATTGAAGTTCCTGAACTTCCTCCTTTGAATGAAGAAAAGCCTATTAAAAAGCCCTCTAAAATACAAAAAAAAGTGAATCAGCCTAAACTAATTACTACTCCAAAACTTACAAAAGAAGAAAAATTAAAAAAAATTCAAGAAGAATACAGCCAAACAGCACCGGTTGTTATTACCACAGAAAAAGATGTTGATACTGAGAAATTATATAAACAAAACTATGAAAATAACAATACAAACACTAAAAAACAAGACACTCCATATAGTTTAATGACAGGTCTTGTAAAAGGTACGCTTTTAACAGGGGTATCAGCTCCTACTTTTTCTCAAGGGTTAAAAAATCCTAAACCTGTATTAATAAGTGTTGATAGTAAAGAGTTAATAGCCAATAATCAGCAGATTAATATAAAGAACTGTTTATTAATAGGGATAGCCACAGGAAATATAAATTCGGCAAGAGCAGAAATTAAAATAACAAGAATAAGTTGTACTATACCTACTAATAATGGTTTTTATTATAAACTTGAGGCAGCAGGTAATCCAATCGGGTGGGTAATAGGAGAAGATGGAAAATATGGTTTAAAAGGAAGACTTGTAGATAGTGCGGGTAAAGTATTAATGAGACAGCTTATGGTAGGGTTTTTACAAGGGGTGGCAAACGCTTTTTCTCCAAGAACCACGGTTGTTATTCCAACCGGTACTACAAATACTGTTACTCCTGGAGGAGTTTTAAAATCGGGAGCGGTAAATGGTGTTAATACCGCTTTAAATTCTTTGGCTCAATATTATCAAAAAATGCTCGAAGGCTTATATCCTTTTATTGATGTTATGGCCGGTAGAAAAGTTACTGTATTTATTAAAGGCTTTCAGAATGTTAAATTTCAAAAATATAAACCCGTTAATGTAGAACCTACATATAATGGGGATAACGGAGAGGAGGTTATAATTGTCAATGAAAACGATTTTTAGTATTATTTTTATTTTAGGTTTTTTTCTTACAGGTTGTTCGGTAAGGGATTTGGGGGTAGGCTACAATAAAACTTATTGTGAAGAAAATGGGTGTGATTACTCTGACGCAGGTATTTGTGGAGACCCATTTTTAATATATAAATATAAAGATAAAATTGATTTATATAAATATTCATATAAAGGAATTAAGTGTGTTAATTCTAAAGAGAAGTAAAATAATATTGGGAATTGGAATAGTGGCAATTTTGCTAAGTGGATGTAGTAGCAAATCTCCTCAACCTGATGTAAGAAACGATAAATTTTTAAAAAATATTATTGCCAAAGAAAAAGAGAAAGAAAAGTTAAATGAAGCAAGATTATTTGCTACGAATCCTTATCAATTAAGAATTAAGCCAATTGTAGGAACGGAACAAGATGATTCAAAAGTAGTTGTTGATATGGGAAAAATTTTAAAAATATGGGTGGCTCCTTATGTGGTACATAATACTTTAATAGCAGCACATGATATATACACTTGGGTTCAGGCCCCAAGATTTATAGCAGGTGAATCGCTTCCAACGCCAAATCAAGTGACCGGTTTAGTAACCGCAGACCATAATTATCCTATTGTGTTTAGACCGGTGGAGCTTGATAATAAAAAGGCAACTTTTAAAGATGAAGAATTAAAAAGATATGTAAATGAAGTATATAAAGTGGCAAAACATCCAAGTATTGCTAAAAAACGCATAAAAAAAACATATGACGATGCCGATAAAGTTATAAAAGATTTTATAGAAGGAAAGTAAATTGAGAGACCCTTATTCAAGAAATGACCCGTATTCTCATGACCCTTATGCAAGAAGAGATAATTATGGAAGCAATAGCCCTTTTACAGACCCTTATTTTAAAAGAGATGCGTATAGAAAAGAAGATGCTTATTCTCATCATGACCCTTATTCTAAAAAAGACCCGTACGGGTTTAATGACCCATATGCTTTAAAGGACCCTTATGGGACACTTCCAGGCAGGCAATACGGCGAATCTAAATCAAAGCCGTTTATGTTTTGGTTTTGGATAAAAAGAGAAATTCAAGCAATTTTTACAGCCGAAATGGGGTTACAAGATGAGAAAAAAGTTTTATATACTGATGAAGACTTTTATAGATTAAGAGTTATTGGGGGAATAGCAATTAGAGGACTTGTAAATCTGTTTCTTGTTCCTTTGTTGATAGTGTTAGCGTTTGTTGTTATGGCAAACGTGGCATCTTCTTTTAGGATTATTGTGTTTTATATGGAAATTCTTATAGTGTTTTTTTGGTTTTTGTTTTTCCCCACTTGGCAAGTTATAAGTGCGGGTTCTTATGCGATATATGAAAATGTTATCAATCTTTACAAAGTTATAAGAAGAACGTTTAGTACTTATCTTTTTAAGACGATTTTAGGTGTTGTCATAGGGATACTTATTGTTTCGGTTTTTGCTTTTAAGCCGGAATTACTACATATTAAAAATAAATACATAGAATTATTTACCGGAAAAGATGTAATAGATAGTTGGAAAGTTATTGTATTTACAAATGTCGGATTTTTGATATTATTTTTTGTCTTTTTTAAATTACAGGTAAAGAGTATGATTGAAAAGAGAAAAGAGCTTATAAAAGCGAATATTATTAATAAAAAATCGAGTGATTTTGAGAAAAAAGCTTCTATTCTTGATGAAGGCTTAGAGGAAATCGAAGAAAACATTACCCCGTAAGGGAGGTGGCGTAATAGCCAAAAAAAATTTAAAGGAGAGACAATGAAAAGAGCTATTTTAGTACCTTTTCTTTTAGCAATTTTTGCGAGTTTTGCTTTTGCGGAAGTGCCGCAGGTGGCAAATGACTTTATTCAAATCTTTGTAGATTTGCTTAAAGGCCAAGCGGGAATCTTTTTTGGAGCTATTATTCTTGGATTCTCAGGATTTTTAGCTTGGAGAAACGGGAATTTAACACCTATTCTTTGGGGACTTGCAGGTACTATTATTGTTGTTGGTGCGCCTTATATTGGACCAAAACTTGCGGAATTTACTAAAAATCTATGGGGGAGTTAATTTCCCTCTTTTTTATGTTTATGAATATTTAAAGGAGGAAAATGAAAAAGTTTTTTGTGTTGAGTATGGTGTTGGCCGCTTTATATGCGGGGAATACTCCTGAATATGGATATAGATTTGGTGATAAGCCAAAAGCAGAGCAAAAAAGTAAAAAAACAATAGAATGGTATCTGGCTCAGATTTTAAAAACTCAAAAAGAACAATTGGAAGTACAAAAAAAAATTTTAGCTATTTTAGAGCAGCAGTATAACCCTAAGCCTAAATGGATTACTGTTAATGGTAAAAAATGTATAGCAAATTCATCAGCGGAATGTTTTGAGTTTCCTATTACTCCAGCGGCAAAAAGAATTCCTGTTCTTGCCAATATGCTTCGTAAAAGAGATAAGGAGAGTGTAAAAAAATATTTACAATGGCAGGCAAAATATTTTAAAGAATTATTTAAGATTGGTAACGGGTTTAGATTTGTTATGGCTCAGTATGGGCCAAAAGCATATCCTCTTGCTTATAACTCTATCGGAACCGAAACTCCACAGGGTTATAGTGTTGTTTTAAAATCAAAAATGAAAAAATATTTACTTAATAAGTATGCCAAAGAAAATAAGTTTAAATTGTATATAATTTATGGACTAAATAAAGATGCGGATTTAATAACTTTTGCTAAGATAGCCGAATTTTTAAGAGAAATCCCGAATTTAAAAGTTGATGTAGTTTTTAATAACGATGAAGAGATAAAGACATTTAAGGCTATGCAAAAAGTTCTCTTGCCTTTAAAACTTACAAAAAACAGAGTTAAAGTTTATAAAGACCCCCAAATTGTTAAAAGGTTGAAATTATATACTACACCGGCTTATTTTATTTATATGAATGGAAAACTTGAACCAATTGGAGTTGGTACGATTTCAAGCAGTGACCTTATTTCAAGAATTACAGATTATTTGTTATACAAAGGGGTAATAAAAGAGAGTGAATTTGCCGGATATAAAATGTGGCAGAAAGTAGGTAATAAAGCGCCTGAATATTATAAGCATTATTATGATTTAGACTTGAAAAAACTTAACAATAGTAAAAAGGGAGAATAATGAAAAAAGTAGTGGTATTAATTCTTTTGGCAGCGGCTTTACAGGCTTTAACCTTAAAAGATATGTTTTATTCAAACTCAACCGGAGCAAATGCCTGGAATGCACCTACCGGAGGGAAATATTTTTATGGTGGAAATATTGAAATAAGGTTTAAGAATCCTGGCACTACTTATCCTCTTTGGTTTAACGCACAGCCGCCAGAATATCAAGTCGGATGTAATGGTCTTTCTATCAAAGGAGGTTTTTTGTCACTACTTGGGCTTAATGATATTAAAGACCAGCTAAGCAACGCCGGAAGTCAATTTGCCTGGGGTATTATGGTGGGTCTTGTTTATTCTATGCCTGGGATTTCGGATGTGTTTATGAAGTTACAAAAATGGGCCAGAACAATTCAAAATCTTTTACAAAACTCTTGTAAAATCGGAATGTCAATTTCGAGAAATTCCAAAATGGGAAAAGCTGCAAAAGAAGTATTTGATAATATAAACGATTCGTTTGAAGACTTAAAAGATGCTACCGGAAATATTGATGCAGCATTTAAAGAAATTGATAAATTTGTAGATGAAAAATTAGGAAAAGATAAGAAGCCTTCAAGCATGGCAAGTTCAATTGTGCCTATTGGAGATAACTCTCTTGGAATTTCGCTATTTGCTTCTTATTTTGGAGAGTACATGCCACCGGCGGGTGATATGAAGAGATACGTTTTTAGCGGAACAATAAGCAATATTTTCAATAAAAAATTTGATAAACTCAATTTAATAGTGACAGATGAAACTAATTTTGAAAGAAAAGTATTGTTTTATAAGTTGGCAAGTTTAATATATGGAGATTTAAGAGCTAACAATGAAGTTATGGGTGTGCTTAAAAATTTGTTTTCTAACGGCCAAATTGATACTGAAAAAGCAAAAAGTTATTTAAAATCAATTATCTCAGGAGGGGTTAAAAAGCTTAACGATGTAGCACCTATTTATACTCCTCCTAAAATTACTCCGGAAGATGCCGCAAAAGGTTTAATAGAAGGGTTTGGTAAAATAGATGGTTGTGACGCAAATACAAATACATGTACCATTCCAAATAATTATGTTGATTATTATGTGTTGCCTAAATATACAAACTCAAAAACTACAAGTCCTGATGTTTTTAAAGACGCTTTAAGGGCATTGGTTGTGTATAGTTCTTCAAACGGTACTTTATCAATTAAATGGAACGGCTTTTATTCGGAGTCTTTAAAAGCCATTAGGGATATAGTGAAAAATAAGGTAAACACTCCAAATTACAGATATGTGACTACTGATAACATTCCTGATAGCACTACTCTTGATAATGCTATTTTATTTGTTCCGGGTATTTCAAAATATCTTAATTTAATTTCACTTTTGGAGAAAAAAGACGGAAATACGGAAAACGCATATACTTACTCCCTTAAAGTAATGCTTGCTAAATTTAACGCTTATCTTGGAGCAAGACAGTTTGCAGGATATGTGGCAGGATACATAGTAAATCTAATGAATGAACCAAATACACTTGTAAATGAAAAAACAAGAGAAGCATTAATGGAGTATTTAAAGAGAATAAGAGAAGTTCAAGCACAAATAAACGCAAAAATAAAAGATTATTATAAAAGTGAAGAGAACCTTAATAATGTAATTAATACATTTAAAGATATAGAAAAAAGTCTGAAATCTCAGATTCAGCAAGATGGGTTGAAATGAAAAAGATAATTTTTATATTTTTTTCTCTTTTTTTGTTTGCTTACCAAAATAATAACATCAATTCGATATTAAAAGATAGATTAAATAATGACAAAGTTTTTAGTGAGACAAAAAACACTAAATACTTTTTTAATTCTTATGAAGAATATCTAAAATACATACACGATATTCAAACAGCAACCACTCTTGATAATGCTTATTACTTTTATTTGGGGCTTTTATATTTTAATAACGTTACTATTAAAAACGGACCTACAATAAAAGCGGACATAAATAAGGCTTTACACTATTTTCGTAAATCTAATACACCTTTATCGGCTTATTATATCGCTTTAATTCTTACTTCTAAAGGACAAATTTTTAGCGCTCTTAAGGTCCTTGAAGAAAAGTTGAAAAATTTGGATAAGGAAGAAGGATATAATATTTTAGCTTTTGAATATGCGGTAATAGTTTTAGATAACTTACCAGAAACTAAGCCATTTTTAAAAAAAGCGATAAAATTTATGGAAAATGTTGATTATACGCCGTTAAACGGATATGTTTTTGCTAATTTATTATATTTTTCAGGTAATGTTAAAAAAGCGAATGAAGTTATAAATGTTGTATGTAAAAGTAATGATAAAAGCGTTAAAAAGCTATGTCAAAATTCTCCCTTTTTGGAGAAGGTAAAGTGAGATTTTTAATATTTTTATTTTTTTGGGGTGTGTTGTATGCCAACCCCTTAAAGAAATGTCCCATTCCTTATGAAATAATGTATTCAATTGCCAAAACGGAAGGATATATTTATAAAAAAACGGGTTATCCTTTTATTATTTCTTTTAATAAAAAAAGTGATTTTAATAGGGCTTTTTCAATTTTAAAGGAATTTAGTTATAAAAAATTATCTTCCAGGACTATTGATTGTTATTCAAATGAGAATTGTGTAAAAATAGCTAAGGTTTTAATTTCAAAAAATATTATCAATATTGATATGGGAGCTTTTCAGATAAATTACAAATATCATCGTTTTAAGTTAAATGATTATTTTAATCTTAACGCAAGTTATCAAAGAGCTTGTGGTATTTTGTATAATCTGGTAAAAAAATATGGATGGAGTTGGGAGACAATTGGTAAATATCACTCTTTTAGTAAGAATCTATCCAAAAAGTATTATTTAAAAGTAGCACAAATTTATTATGGTTTAAAGGAAGAATAATGAAAAAAGTTGTGTTTTTAGCGCTTATGAGTTTAGGGTTTTTACTGAGCGGATGTGCGGAGAAAAACGTAGTTGAGAAAAAGGTTTATGAATATAAATACGTACCAAGCGAAGATATAAAAAAGGCGGTTGCTATTTTAATTTATAAAAACTCCTTACAAGAAAAGGAAATAGAACAGTTAAAAAACAGAATTGCTAAATGCGAAACAAACCATACCGTTTATACTCCTAAAATTACACCAAAAAAGGTTACTGTAAATAATTCACAAAAGTGTCGAATAACCAAATCGAATGTAACAAATTTAACCAAGAGAGTATTATATAAAAAAGAGTGTTTAAATAATAAAGATGTTGATAAATATTTATGGGAAGCGAAAAAAGATGTAAATGTCAGATGTTGTCCTACTTTAACCGCACCTGTTTTAAAAGTAATAAAAAGAGGTACAAAAGTTAGATTTACCGAATGTAATAAATATTGTTGGTGTAGGGTTAAAGGAGAAAAGGGTTGGGTAGCAAAATTTTTATTTAAAAAGGTAAGCAAATGAAAAAAATTTTAATGTTAATATCGGCTGGGGTGTTGCTTTTTGCCAATCAGAAAATTTTAAAAAAAGAAGAAGTATATAAAATATTAAAAAGCAGTGCTCTATTTCCTCAAATTCAAGAGCAAATAAAAAAAGGACTTATAAAAGAAATACAAGGTGTAGAGGAAGACGGTATATATGTGATTCATTTAAAATCGGCAAGAGGGAGTGGTAATATATATATTACAAAAGATAAAAAATTTACCATTATCGGGAAAGTTATCAATAATGAGAAAAATAGAATCATTGAGCCTGTTTTTCCAAAAGACAAACAGACAATTAAAACAATAAAAGAGGGAGTATTATTTACATATGGTAACGGGAAAAAAGATATTTATCTTATTACAGACCCGGAGTGCCCTTATTGTAGATTGCTTGAAAGCAAAAAGGGAGATGTTTTAAAAAATTATAAGGTTCATGTAATTTTAATGCCTCTATCTTTTCATAAAAACGCAAGAGCTATGAGTTATTATATTTTGGCCGGAAAAACTGATGCGGAAAGAGCAAAAAGATTACAGGAGGTGTTAAAGGGCAGTGAAAAATGGAGAGAATTTAAGCTAACGTCTACACAAAAAGAACAATTTGAAAAAGAGCTTCAAAAATCAATTCAGGCCGCACACGCAGCAGGTGCGAGAGGAACGCCTACCGTATTGGACGGTAACTTTAATGAAATAAGGTGGGATAAGCTAAAATGAAAAGAATAATCTTTTTTGTTTTAGCAACTTTTTTATTTTCTAAGGATTATAGTATTAATAATCCTTTAATTAACTCTTTTTTTAAAAGAAATGATGTTTCAAAGGATGTTTTAAATAACGAAGAATTAAAACTTGCCAATGTAAAATTATTTAACCCCAAGTTTGCCAAAAAGATAAAGATTAAAGATAAAAGTGTTTCTCTTCCTCCTTATAAAGAGATTAAAACGCTTCTTGAGAGTTCTCTTGAGAGTAACAATCCGCTTGCCGCATATGAGCTTTTATATTTAAAAGGGCTTGGTTTTAAAGTAAATGAAAAAAAAGCAATAAATGTTCTTTTAAAATATAAAACATGCGATGGATATTTATATTATGGAAAATATTTGTTTAATAACGGAAATTATAAAGATTCAATAAACGCTTATTATAAAGCGTTAAAAAAATGTCCGAAAGACCTCAGAAACATTATCTATTTTAAAATAAATCAGATTAAGTTTAAGGTTAAAAAATGAAAAAAATCATTTTGTTAGCTTTAAGTGTTTTTGTTTTGTTTGCCGAAGGATTTGATTATAAGTTAAAAGAGCTTTTTTATAGCAGGTTGTCTACATATGATTTAAGAGATAGTTATAAAAATTACGAAAAAGACCCTTTACTAAAAAAAGCAGAAGATTATCTGAAAAACAAAAAACTTTATATTACAAAAACTATAATTGATGGAGACCCTGAAGAGGGGATACCTTTAAAGAAGGTAAAAATAAAAGTACCAGATTATAAAAAGGTTCTTGAAATTCTTTATAGGGATGTTAAGCTTAATAAAAATCCAATTGCAGCATTTTACGGGCTTTATATCATCAATAACGTATATCTTGAAAATAAGCCCAAATTTTTTATAATGAAAAGAGAGTTTGCCAAAACTCTTGCTTTAAATTCACAAAATTGTGACGGATATTTGTATTATGGAAAATATTTAATGGAAGGAATTGGTGGAAAAAGAGAACTTGTAAAAGCATTTGAAATTTTTAACAGGGGAATGGAAAAATGCGGTAACAAGGAATATTATAATCTCTATTTTAAAAATTATATGGCCTATATAAACAGAAAGTTAAAAGGAAAATAGTGAAAAAGCTATTTTTTCTTTTACTTTTTGTAAAAGCATTTGCTTATATTGACCTTGGAACATACGGTCAAACTTATGAAATAAGCGAACCTGATATATTAGCACAGATAAAAAAGGCTTATAAAGATTTTAATAAGACTAAAATAATTGAAGATTATAAAGAAGCTTATAAGAGATATATGAAAGTCGATTTTAATTTGCCTATGTGTAAAGCAAATACAAACACTTTATTTGACCCTACAATAACTTTAACTCATGATATATATATGCCGAAATACAATATATACATTAAAAAAGGTCAAAAATTTAACCCTTTAAAATATGCGAGTTTAAATAAATATTTAATGTTTATTGACGCTACAAACAAAGCTCAGATTGCTCTTGCTAAAAAATATAAAGACAAAGCATTCATTATTGTTGTTAAGGGGGATTTAGATAAGGTAATGAAAGAGATAGGAATCAGGGTATATAAAGCGGATAAAATTTTATTAAAAGCGTTTAAAGTTAAGTGTTTACCCACAATTTTTATTCAAAGAGGAGATAAGTATCAAAAAATAGAGTTTTTATTAAAGGTGAGAAATGAAAATTAAAAAAATTATTGTGATTTTTTTGGCCTTTTTTAATTTTTCATACTCTTTTAATTATATGGCCCCGGTGTTTCATTTTTGGGACAATCTTGATTGGAGCTTCTTTTTTGACAAAATGAAACTTGATTTTGATTTATGTACCTGTCTTATAAAAGATACCTCTCAAAATATAGCGGGGTTTAAAATGACAATTGTAGAGCCGATAGGTTTTATTGAATCTTCCAATACTCCTTGGAATTTTGTAGGACTTGGTGTAAAACTTGATAAAAGTGTAGATAGAAGACAAGGGTATTCAAGAGGGGATGAGGATTCAGGTGCTTTTAGATACGTTCATTTTGTTATTTTTCCTCCTCTTGGTATGACATTCGGTCTTATACAAGATTTTATATGTTTTGAGAGAGGAAATATTTTTAATTTTGCCTTTTTAAGCGAAGTATCTCCTACATATAACAGTGATTTACTTGCTTTAACGGAGGAGAGTGCCAAGCCGGTAAGCAGAGTTTGGTTTTCAAATCCAGCAGCAGAACTTGCTTGCTCTGTTGATTGTGTCTCAGCAAATTTTGGAAAGCCGATTAACTCTCTTTATTGGTGTGATGGATGTAGAGGAAGTGTAAGTGCGGGTAATAGTGGATATATTTCAAAACTTGTAAACAGACCTTATGAAGAATCTGAAATGTTAGCTTTTAGAATAATTGATGAAATGAGTTTTACAGGCGGAATGTTAAAAACAAGTGAGGATAGTTTTACGTATCTTCCAAGCGGGGTTAGTATCAGAAGCTCACTTTGTAAGCCACAATATTTCCCGGTTATTATAAAAAGCCAATACTTTTTACAGCCGGCATTTAAAGATAAAGGAGATGACGCAGAACCTTTTGGTAAAGTTAGAGTTATATACGACTTTAAGATGTCTTTAAAGCAAAATGATGACGTTTTCTTTTGGTTGTGGAGGAAAAAAGATTTTTGTGCGGGAGCGACTCAATGCAGAAGTACTTTTGTGTCGCAGTAATATTAAGTGTATTTTTGTTTGCTTCTTCAATAAAGGATGAAGCACAAAGGTATCTAAAAGACCCGGAAATAAATAACATTTTAAAAGATATTCAAAATAAAAGCCAAAAAGCAAAAATCTTTAAAAATATAAATAAGCAGACAGAGAAAGTACCATATATATTTTATTTTTATTCATCTTCAATGGGAATAGCACCTTTAAAAAATTTTATTGAACTTGCTTATCCGCTTAAAAAGCGATTTAAAAATTTAAAACTTTATATTGTCTTTAGGGGATTTCCTAAAAAAGAGTTTTTTATTAGAATAAGAAAAAAAATTTATCAGGAAAAATATAAAAATCTTGTAACATTTAAGTTTCATCCGATTATGTTTAGATATTTTAATTTAGACAGAGTTCCGGCGTATGTTTTTGCTAAATGTTCCGAAGATTTCAGATTTAATAAGTGCGATAAAGAACATTCATATTTAGCAAGAGGAGATTTTTCTTTATATTACTTTTTTAATATTTTATATGAAAATAATAAAAAAGAGTTTGAAAAATACTTGGATTTTATAAATGGTTTACAGGAGAAAAAATGAGAAAAGCACTGTTACTTATATTTATAACATTAAGTTTTTTATATGCCGATGATAGTAAATTATATAACAAAGAAGATGTAAATAGTTCTGTAATTTCAAATTTGCCAAGTGCTACAAACGATAAAAATGTTAGCAATTGGAATATGGCAGATTGGAAACAGTATTTTTCAAAAATACCTTCTCCTGGTAATACTCAGGCTCTTTTTGGAGGTAGTGTAGGGGAAAATGCGTTTAGCGGCAATCCTAATCAACTTACTGATAAATATGTGTCTGAAAATTTAGGAAATATAAAATCAATGGGTGCCTGGACTAAGGATTTAAAAGAAAAGATACAGCTAAATACCTTTAACAATCCTGTTATTCAAGCTTCAGGTGCTAAAGAAATTAAATGCTATATAACAAGGGAAATAGCTTTTCAGTACAGATGTCTTGCCACAGGTGTTGTTTATGGAGGAGATATAGATAAAAACGGAGCGGAAGCGAGAAGAGAGTGCGAGGCTAATTGTTACGAACAAAAAAACTGTGTAATGGTGGGACAGCAAGAAAATAATATTACAAAAGAAAATATAATTTGCGAAAAAGGCAAAAATTGCTCTTTTAGTTATCCTTTATTTTCGGATAGAACGCTAAAAAAAATAAAGATTTATTTTGAAAATAGTTCTCCGGGAGCAAAACTATCTTTATTTTTAAACTCTCAAGAAGGTATTAAAACAATACTTGATGGATATGAAATTACCTCATCCGATTTGAATATGACTCTTTTTGCTAATATTCCGGCAAAAAGTGCCAATTTGGTTATCAATAATCCAACCGATAAAAATATTATTATTTCAAAAATTGTTTTTGAATATCAATCAAGCGGAAGTTATATATGCCCTTATTTACAAGATATTTCGAATATTAACGGAGGGGATTTTGCTTATGTATGTCCGAGCGGAAGAACGCATACTTTTTATGTGGGAGGGTTGAAATATACAATATGTCTTGATTCTAATGTAAAAGGGGACAATCCAGACGGTTCTTTCTCTTCACTTGAAAAATGTGAATCGGTTTGTAGAGTAAGCTCAGATTGCGTACTTGATACAAAGATGTTTTCGACAGAACTTCTTAAAACGTTTAGGGAAGGTTGTATAGCAGGACAAGCGAATTGTACGGATACGGATTGTAAAATAGCAAGGCTATCCGGAGACCCTATTGTTGAAGAGGTGGTATATGACGCTACAAACAAACCTACAATTACAGTAAGAGACGGAGTTGTGGTTAAAGATGTATATAGGCCTAAAATAGCGATTGATGATGATTTGGATTATCTCCAAAGGGCAAAAGAAGAGTGGAAAGATATAGCCTTTAAAGACATGGTAAAAAATAGAAAATATGCCGTTACAAAATATGCTTTTGGAGAAAACACCCCTTCTCAGAGTGCTTATAATTATGAAATTGTTGATGGAGCAGACTATGGTTATCCTCAAAAACTTGTAAGGACTTTATATTGGCTTTTAAAACCAAGGGCTTTTGATGTGTATAGCGGTAAGAAGTTTTATTTATATTCTGTTTTTGTAGTTGATGTGGGGTATATGGATTATAATGAAAATGGGGAAAAAGAGAAGAAAAGAAAAATTATTTGGTATTTAAGAACTTCCAAAAATGATACCTTCAAGCCTATGAGAATAAAACTTGATGCCGGTAATACTATTATTGATAATAATACAACTTATTTCATGGAAAATCAAACTTCAAAATATAAGAGCGAAACCTTTGTAAACAATATGTGGATTACTTTACCTACTACTGATTATGCGGAGTATTTTGATACGACTTATTTTGATTTGCCAAGACTTTATTGGAAGTTCCCCGTTATAAACAATACGGGAGACTTTGTATATAAATTACCCGGGCTTGTAAGAAGAATAAAAGTTTCACAAAATGGATTATATGTTACTAAATATTATACGGGAGCATTTGATGGAAGCGGAGATGGTGTTTTAAATTATAAGATTTACACTATTTATTCTCCAAACCTTTTAACATACGCAGATATTTTCAATTTGATAGACAATAAAGAAATAACACCTATTTATTCTTTGAATAATAGTAAGTCTTATCCAAGAACGTTACCGGCAGATAGTGTATCGGTAAAAGATATTCATATTTACCAATACGGAACAATTGACAAAACTACAATAATGGTTAGAATAAGACCAGACAAACAAGATGTAGGCAAGAAAGGATTTATTTATGTCTTTATTAAATAAGGCATTACTGATATCTTTTGCTTTTATAGCATTTTTAAGAGCGGATGAGTTTAATTCCACTTTGTCAGCGGATAGTATTTTAAATTCAGGTGATACAATATATGATGTAACAGTTGAACCGAATATTGAAAGTGATATAGTGTTAAAAATAAAAGTAACTGTGAATAAAGCTTTAAAAGAAATAGAAAAAATTTATACATATAAACCACGAGCAATAAAAACCTCAGAATGTAAATTTGATAAATATAATACTGAATATTGCCCTTTGGATTTAGTTCCTTGTGGGAAAAAATGGGATTACAAAGATGGGTTTTCTGAAGAGTTTAATAAAACAAAAACCATTATAGAGACAACAAATCCCACTTGTCCTTCTGGTACAATAAAATATAACGGTAAGTGTTATCTTGATAAAAACCATGATGGAAAAATCACTTCATCAGATAAGATGCCTATATCTGTTTCTTATTGGACTTATACCCAGCATCAAGACGGAAAATTTTACAGATATACAGAAGCACACCTTAAATATCCTGTGAAGATGTCTATTTCTTGGGGAGGAGATGATTATCATTTTGGAGCGAAAATAAAATATAAAGGAAAACTTGTCTGGAGTTCTTTACTTTTCCCGGCTTGGAATCCAAGTACATCTTGTGTAACTAATGTAAGATGGGATGAAGGATGGGTAAAAATTAACGGAACATATTATACTCATGGAGAAGGTGATTTTGGGATAAGATATAGCGGATGTGGAGATAGAACTAAATGGAGGTCTGTATCTAATCTTGGTAATGTGGTTGGCGATTATTTTTTCATCTTTTTTAAAGATGGAGGAAAGTATGTGGCAGATGATTATATAACAGTAAACTTTTATACTACCAAACCCGTTGCTCCATTTGATTTGGCACAACCTGTGAATCCTACTTATTGTCCGGCCGGATATCATGAAAGCAATCATTACTGTTATAAGTCATTAATTTGTCCTGATGACTATTCTTATGTAGATGGGATATGTAAGTTAACAAAAACACTTAATTATAAGTATTACATTTATTTATGCGAAGGTTATAATGATTATAATCAAATTTATAGACCTTTGGAAGAAGGGGGAGATTGTAACCCTGAAAATGAAAATGAATTAATAGATACTAATGGAGATGGTGTGCCTGATAGTTGTAATTCTCCAACTCCTCCACCTAATAATTGTAGAGCGTTATCTTTTGTTTGTTTGCCTTCCCCTGATAGAAAGTGCTCGTATGTAAATAATCAATGGCAATGTTCTCCATTTGAATGTAATAGCGATAATATGTGCGGATTTGCTTTTTGTGCGGATGAAGAAGCAAACACTGATAACACGAATTGGGTTGACAGGGCAATATATTTTCAAAACTTTAAATTTAACGATAATAAAGAATGTAAAGATAAAATATGTGATTTAACTCATGAGTACATTTCAAGTTGCGGGAAAGCAATATGTCCGAAAGGTTTTGGAGTTTTTGAAAAAGATGGAAAGTGTTATAAATATGTGTGTCCTCAGGAAAGTTTACAGGATTATGATGGCAGTTGTTATAAGTTAAAATGTCCCGACGGATATATATCAATAGGAGATGACAGATGCCAAAAACAATAACAGTATCTTTAATTTTAGCTTCTTTATTGTTTGCTAAAAGTGAAATAGTTCAAAGAGACAATAATTATAATGAATATAACCCGGCTCAAAGCGGTGCGCCGAGTAAATTGAGATATTATAAGTTTTATGATGTATTGCCTGATGATATTGTGTTGGAAATTTTTAATAAGCGTGATTTGAGTAAATTTAAAGGAAAACATATTTACATAGGATACGGAGTAGCCGACCCGACAGGAAAAAATTGTAGGATTTTTACTTCGGATTCTACCGGTTTAGACCATAATATAACTATCTGTCTTCCATGGTGGCGGGTGGAGAGAGTTTATGAAAAAAGCGCTTCCACTGTTGATGATATTCAAAACATATTATGTACTTTACCTAAGCCAAAGCCTTCAATTATGGTAAATGTTTGTAAAAAATGGGAGCCGGCTAAAGGTACTAAAGTAGGAGGGAAAGTTACATGTACCACTTATTACAGCAGAACAGCATCTCAAGATTGTTGGAACAATCCATTACAAAAAAAGTGCTATGTGGATAACTGTTCTCCTTATGTTAAAACATATTGTAAAGAAATCGGAGCGGAAATGGGGGATAAATATAATCTTCAAACGGCATACGAGTATCAAAACAATATTTATCCCACTGAAACAAAACTAAAAGTCGTAACCCATCAATATGAATGTCCGAAAGGAACTTTTACGCCTTATAGCAAATGTGTGGAAGAAGATACTGTTTTAATGTATCCTTATACTTGTGTACCGGATAATCCATCAACTCCAAATGATGATGGAGTGTATATTTATTGTGATGAAGATAAGCCTCAGTATGATACTAATGGAAATTTAATAGGTTTTTTAGGAAAGTGTCCCGATGGCAGAAACGTAATTTGTGATGTTAATAGATTTAACGTACAAAAAACAAAGTGCGTTGAACCAATAGAGCAAAATATAACCGAAACAACCTTTAAAAAAGAAGTAAATGTAAGAGATTATCAAGATTATACAATTGACGTTTTAAGCGGAGAAGCTGATAAATACGCCCAGGACCCAAATTGTATCAGACTAAATACGGTTGAAGAAGCAAGAAACCAAATAGTTTACGCTCACATTGTAGGAAGCGGTGAGCTTGATGATGATATTTATGTTTTAAGACATCGTCCTGGGGCAAAGGCTTTAAAAGTTTATTGTAATATGCAGCATGCGGAAAATGTTGGAAGCAAAAAAATATATGACGGAGAAGTTTTACAATGTATAGATAATAATGGAGATTATAAATTTGATAAAAAGGTAGAAATTCAGTCAAATGATATTGTTTCGGTTCAGGAAGCAACGGAAAATGAAAATACATATGGAAGCGCATATTTCCCAACCGGAAGAACCCATTATCGCTCAACTGAGGTAAAAATTGATGGAGTTTTAGTAGCACCTGATACTTTTGTAAATAATTATCCTTATTATCCTAAACATCATAAAAAATTTTTAAAATTGTGGGAGAATTCTCTTGGTACATTGTCAATTTTGTTTCCTTATGCGGGGGCTTATAAACTCTACTTTTTTAATAAGGATAATCAATTGTTAGCCGTAAAAACCCTTGATATTACAGATTTTGAAAATATGGGTACATATGGAAACTTACAACTTAAATTAGCAAAAGACATAAAACTTGCCCCTAAATTCAATGGTATAGACTCGCAGGATAAAAAACTCTGTTTAGATGATGATTTTGTTGAGGTAGGCGGGGGTGTTTATGGTGGAAAAGGAAGTAAAACCGGAGAGGCGTGTTATACTCCTGATGATGAATATGTAAAAAAATATGCTATTACAAAAGTAATTATTAAAGACCTATTGACCGGCAATTTAACCGAGATACCTTTGGTATACCCTCTTGCTTATCCAAACAGAATTTTCATATCAAAATTAAGATTATATGAAAGAAGGAAGTACAGATGTTACAAACCTTTTCCCGCTATTCAATAGTATTTATTGTTTTAATGTCTCTTTTAAGAGCGGAGAATTATATATGTACGCTTGACCCTATATACAAAGATTATGTAGCAGGAAATAGAACTTCAATTGATGGGACAATATTATATGATAATCAGCAGATTTGCGAACAAAATTGTAGAACTTACCAGCAGTGCGAGGAAGGTGTATATAAAAAGAGTGACGGAAGTAAAGTTAAGGCTTATTATTGCCCTATAAACCCGGCAGAGGATTTGGGAGGGGATTTGGGCGGTAATATGTTTAGCTCAAAAGATACATGTAACGCCAAATGTTATAACCAGGCCGATTGTGTAACATTAAAAGAGACAGGATGTCAGATAGTTGATATCAAATATTCAAATCCGGTTACGGATTATACCGGTAAAACTGTATATACAACCAGGACGGTAATTTTTAAATGTGATATTCAAAAGTCTGTAACTACTGGATGTGCTAAATGGGAAATCGAAAATGAAAAAGGGGACTTGTCTTATGCGAACAGTCCCGTTTATACTATCTGGAAGCAGTATAAAGGTTCTAATACAGCAGGGGCTTTGTCTTCTCTTTTAGAGCAGCCAATGCATCTTTTTTCAGGATGGAAGGGTTATTGTGAAAAAGGATGGTATTGGAGTAACCCTTTTAACGACCCTATGACTATTTTAAGCTATGCCATTATGGTGTATGGAGCGGCCGCAGACGGTGCGTTTGGAGAAGACATACAAAGTGCGATACAAAATGTTAATGAAAAATTTGACAGTATAGCTACTTCTTTTGCCAGCGGAGATACGGAGATAGATTATTGGTTAGCGGATAATGTTCCTGATTCTGGATGGTTGGATGAAATAGCAAGAATGAATACTATTGATACATTTGAAATATTTGGAAAAGAAGCTACTTTATATTATACAGACCTTGCAAGAATTGTAATAGCGGGGGTTGTTAAAAATTCTGATGAATATATGCAAGAATCTAAAGTATTTTCACAGACTTGGATGGGAGATACTTATGACGCAGACGAAAAGGCTCTTAATTATGTAAAATGTATGGATTCAATTGGTTTATCATTTGTGAACTTAGCAAGTAAGGCATTTGGAGATAATAATTCAACTTCACCTGAGCTTAAAGAAACATATAAAAATCCGATTTCTCTTACAAGACATCAACTTGGTGTTTTGGCAGCAGCAACTTCTCCAAAATATGTAGACACTATGTATAAAATAATTAATTATGACCCTAAACTTGATTTATTTACTTTGGTGGCTTATACGCCAAATGCTTATTTTCAAGCAGGACAGGCAATTTGTGCGGGAGAACTTGCCGTAACAAATAATGTGACTTATAACGGTAGTTCTCAGACAACCTCATCAAATTCTCAATCTTCTACACAAAGAATGGCTTTGGAGGCCACAAGAGTTCTTATTTCAAAACTTCCTCCTCCTTATAATATTTTAGGAAGTCTTGCTTTTGATATTGTATCGGCCATTTCAAAAGGTGATGCTTGTCATAGCACAAAAACAGCGCTTAATTGGGGATTAATACAGTATAAAACAAATAAATTCTTAAACTTCGGACAATGTCATTATGTTGGAAGTAAATGTGCCTGGAAAATGCACGTTGGATTTGACAGTATTTGTATGAGAAGAAAATATTATTATTGTTGTTACGACCAGATTTTAACCAGAATCTTTGCCGAAGCGATAAAAGCGGAAAGTGGCAAAGGGTGGGATAAGTGTAACGATATTACAATTTATGATTTTAAAAAGCTTTCTTTTAGGAAATGTAAGCCGGGAGAAAATCCATATCCTTATAATTGTTTTCCGGCAGATTTATATGATGAATTTGCCGAGTATTTAAAAAAACAGGGAGTTAGAGCAATAACTCTTGAAGATGCGGCCAAACAGGTTATGAGTTCGTTGGCTATACCTCAAAAAGAGTGCGATAGTAAGTAATTTTTAAAATCTTTTATTCTTTCCGGATTTTTTATAAATTCTTCTATCCACTCATCAAATTCATATCTTTCCCAAAACTTTTTTGCGGTTCTAAAATCAACTTTTGCTATTTGAGATAGTTTATAGGGTGTTAATTTTTTTTCTTCTTTGAATAATCCGCCATAGTAATATTCCAGCGCTTCAATAATTTTTAACAAAGTTTTTTTTCTTTTGATTTTGTTTGCTCTTTTTGCGTTAGCTCTTCTCTCAAGTTGATTGAGTTCATAATTAAATCTATATGCTTTTAAATCTTCTTTTGAAGGTAAAAATTCACCCTCAATAATCTTTTCCCATTTTTCTTTTGGTATTCTCAAATATATATAGTCTTTATACCCCATTTTCATACTTTTTTATCGCTTTTTTTAGTTTTTCAAGCGGGATTTTTTTTATTAATGTGATTATAACTTCATGCTTTAAGACACTTAAATCCGGTAAGAGTAGTATTTTCTCTGATGTTAATTTATTATCAGTTAATATGTTATCAATATTCTGATAATTTATCAGAAGGATTTGAGCTAATGTTTTTATAAACGTATCTTTTAAATTTTTTGTAATTTTTTCCAGGTCTGTTTTTGAAATATTGTCTGTAAGTTTTTGACTTGTTTGAACTTTTTGTTTTAAAGTGTTTTTTTCAACATAGTTACACAAATATTTGTATATAAAAGGTATGCTTTTTTTATTTATATAATTATACTGTTTTAGTATTTGGGTAATATGAATGATTTTCTCTTCATCACATGTAAAAGTGTTTTTGGTTTTTGTATTTTTATATGCTATTTTCAGCAGTTCTCTAAGAGTTTTATATTTTGGAATGGAATAGAGATTTTTGTAATTTAACCCTATTTCCTCAATAAAAGACTTAAAGCTCATAGCCTCTCTTTTTAAAAGATATTATATAAATTTGTGTATTACAAGTCAATAAATAAGGGGACTAAATGGACTTTTTGAGTATTTACTCTTCCCATTTTCCCCATTTTCTTTTTTGTAGTTCCCTTCTTTTTGAAGCAGAGATAATTCCTTTCAAAGATGTACGGTAGAATTTGTATGGATGAGGGCGACGGTTCGTATTTATTTCATAATTTACTAAATTAATTCTTTCGTTGATTGACCCAATTACAATCCCGCTTCTATTTGAAGCAGGTCTTATGATTTTAGTAGATTTTTGTTTCTTTGTTGCCCTTTTAACTTTCATAGCATGCTTTGTAGCACGTTTTGTAGGGAACATAGAGTTCGTATATAACTGATGAATGTCTACTAATGTTTTTATGTTAGATATTGCTCTTCTTGATTGCCTGTAAGCAGACTCATATTCTTCTTCAAATTTCATAAACAATGCTTCGTTTTCTATTTTAGGGCTTTCTTTGGTAAGTTTTTCAACCTTTTTAAGGTCTATATTGCTTGTATCCACTCCTTCGAAAAGTTTTTTTATATCCATTTAAAGCCTTTAATAGGGTAAAGTTACTTTATTATAGCACAAATGAAAAGGGGATGGCAAATAAGACCGTTATTAATATTATGTTTATTAAATTTCTTTACATACAAAATTTTTTGATTCAGATTTTAAGAGTGAAACTTTGTATGGTTCAGTGGGTGTTTTAAGACATAGTAGTGGGTAGTAACCTCTATCCATATTATATATTTTTTCCAATACTTTTTTTGTATCCGGTACTAACCAATAAATGTCAGAATTTGTAAGGTCTTTAATAAGCAAGTTACATAAATCAGTAAATTTTATATCTTTTTTAAAAATTTGATATATTATCTCTTTATAGTTATAATGAGCGTAAATATGAGATAAATATGTAACTTTACTATTATGTGTAATAAGAGTGTTGTTGCAGCGAAAAAAATCACAATTGTAAAATTTATTCTTAACGTAATAAGGAGAGAAATTGTCTATAAAAAATATAAATCCAAGATAAAATACTTTATTTTGAATTTTTGCTTTCAGAAAATAAAAATAGTGTTCTGGGGTAAAAGTTTTATACATAAATTCCAATATAATTCTTATGTCCCAAGCAAGTATCTTATTATTTATATAAGGTAATATGTTTATATGTGGATTTGATATATTGTCTTTATAATTAGATACTGATGAAGCAAAAATATTAAAAAGATGTTTTGTTTTATTTGGTTCATAATCTTTTAGCCATTCTTGATAATTATTCCGACTTAAAAATTCCCAATAAATTTCTATTTCCTTATCTTTAAAAATAGAAACTTTTTCTCTGTTTTTTCTATAAAATTCAAGAAGAAGAAAAAAGTTATTTAAAAATGGCATATTGTCTCCTTTTGTAGTTTCACATTAATTATAATAAAAATAAAAAAATAATCTTGTATTTTTATTCATTTGGAGAAAATTTAAGAAATTTTTTTGATTTTTTGCATCTTTAAAATATACACATAAGTCGGAAGCCATATAAAAGGTTTTTTTATTGTTTTTGATGTTTTTATACTACTTAAATATACACATAAGATATACTTATGTATATAATTTTAAAAAAGAAGTTTTCTAAGGATTTTTTTATGAATGAATACCTTACAATTTATTCAATTGCGGATTTTTTAGCGTATCATTTTATATCAAATAACAAGGCTACACTCGATGAAGAGAGGAATATAGTTTTTATTACAAATCCGAATGAGTTTGAGGAAATAGAAAAAAAACTTTATTCTATACTCTTAACATTACAAAAAATTTTAGGGGAACTTAATGATATCGCTTTAAAAACTATTAAAGACAAATATCAAAACATTTTAAACGGTTTTGAGAATAATAAGCTGTTTAATTCTGGTTTTATGCCGGTATTTATAGCTCTTGCTATATTGGAGCATTATTCTCTTTATAAAGGAGAAAAGAAATACAATATCTCTCCAAGAACTGTAAAGAAAGTAATTAAAAGATTACTAAAAGCTACCAATATAGCTGTTATGGATAGAAGTTTTTTAAATAGTATGGTACTTGGCACAAAATTTTATCAATTAATAAATAAAGAATAAGGTATAAAATGAAACTTGAAAAATATGGAATTATTGATAAGGATTTAGAAGAATGGAAAGAGGTTTTTTTATCAGAAAAGAAACTAACTATAACAGAGAGTTCAGTTCAAACTTATAAAAATAGAATAGATAGGTTTATTGAATTTAGCTATTTAGAAAGAGTTATTGAGGAGCAAAACTTAACAATAAAAGATATTAATAGATATTTTATTTTAGGGTTTATAAATTATTTAAAAGATGAAATAGCCCCAAAGAGTAGTACTATTAAGGCTTATATTGATACTTTAAAAGTATTTTTTATGTATATTACTGAAAATAATGAAGATGCTTTTGATTTAACTACCTCATTTAAGAAGTTAAATTTAAAAACGGAGCATAAAATAAAGCCGGCATTTAATAGTGTTGAGGTTCAAAGGATAGAGACGGCCATAAAAGAGAAGCTAAGCTCCAATATTATTTTTTCAAAATACAGAAATTATCTTATGCTTTATTTTTTGCTTAAAACAGGAATGAGAGGATTTGAAGTTATAAATTTAAAGTTGGATGATATAAGTATTGAAGGCAACTTTTACAGGATAAAAATTAAAGGAAAGGGTGGTAAAGAGAGGATTAATTACATTAAATATAATGAGTTATCTTCATTTTTCAATAAATATATGAGTAAAAGACTTATAAAAAGCGATTTTCTATTTCCAAATAAGAATGGGAATAAGATAAGCAGGTTTACTCTTTATACGTTTAACAAACGCTTTTTAGAAAAACTTTATATAAATAAAAGCGGTTTACACATTTATAGGCATACTTTCGCAAGACAGATGGTGGCTAAAAAAGAAAATTTGGCTACAATATCGCAGTGGTTGGGCCATTCGGATGTTTCTATTACTTATCGTTATTACGCAAGAGCAGGAGAAGAGGATTTAAAAAATATGATTAGTTAAAATAGTTGTTCTATGATATTTTTTGGCAATAAACTTTTATAGATTATTCCTTCTTCAACTAAGATTTTAATACATTCAATAGACAATTTGCTTATATCCAAGAGAGTTTTGTTTGTTTCTACCTTGCCTTGGATTTCATTATATTCATAGGCTACTTTCTGTAAAAAATACGCAGCATCAACTTTCTCACTGTTTGGTGTTATACAAGTTTCATAATAATAGTAAATATCATTTACATTAAAAAGCTCTCCGTCTACTCTTAAATGTAGAATCTTATTATCTTTTCTTGCTATTAGTTCTACGTCATAAATACCGCTTTCAGATATTCCTGTTTCAAATTTTTCTATTGTCATTTGATATTTTTGAATTATTCCATTAATTAGCGGGGTGTTTTGTTCTAAGAGTTTAAGTAACTTTTTCATAATAACCTCCTTATTTTTTTTATATCCAAATTATATACGAAAACACATTATAAGTCAATAGCATTATTGACTTCTTGAATTAAATTAGATATAATTATTAAAAATAAATAAGGAGGTTAAATGAACCTACTTGATTATATTTTTGATGTAGGAAAGGTTGAGGAGTTAAAAAAATATCTTATAAGAAAAGTGAGGTTCAATATAGTAGTAAATAAATATAAAATTAAACAAAGTAATGGAGAATATGTTGTCAGCTTTTTGGGAGCAGGAATAAATACGCAATTAGTCAGGTTTGCTTTAAAATATAAAAATGACAGGAATGCTCTTAAAAGGGAAATTTTAAAATTTGACAAAATTCATCCCAAAGCAAAAGAGAAAATTATTAATATGATTGAGAATGGAGCAGACTTGCTTTATATAGCAAAAAAATTCAATATTCGATTAAGGTATTATCCTTATGTAAGAGTAAAAACAAAAAAAGAGGCATTAAAGGCAATTAATCTTATATGTGAAATAAAAAATAATTTACCAAATATAGATTTAAAAATATTAAAAACTATAATGGAATCAGATGAAATAATGGAAAAGGAAAGGGGGATTTTTTAGAAAAAACTACCGAATTTCGTAATTTTTTGGTATAATTATAATGTCCGTTAAGGACAAAAAACGGTAGGAGTTATGCTATGCAGACGTTGGAAAAAATCTTAAAGATTCTCCTACTCCTTTTACAGCTCTTTTATTGGGGTTGGAGAATTTGCTCTTTATTGGGCTTAGGATGTTAATCCTAAGCTCTCTTGAATTTCCTACCGATATTATAAAAAAAAAGGAGAAAAAATGCAAGTGATGTTAGATATTGCTATGACTTGTATAGGATTATTGACTATTTGGAACTTTAATTTAGAAAAAAAGATTAAAGAACTTAGCAGATGAAAGACATTGAGATAAACAAAGTTTTTGGAATTCCTATAAATACACTTCAAGAATGGAAAAAGAATCCGGATGATAATTATAGAAAAAAACTTTATCTTTTTTTAAAAAGTTTTGAAAAAAATGAAGCAGAAAAGTTACTAAAAAAAGCGAAATATAATGAATAATAATAGAAGGTAAGGTATTATGGTAAGTGTTTTTAAAATTATCCTTTTTATTGGTGTTATGGTTTTAATTTATATTTTTGTTCCAGAGAACTATATATATAAGTTTATTTTGTATTTATTGTTATTTATACCGGTTCTATTGTTTGTTTTGGATAAAAAACATATGTATAAGTGTAGAGAAGAAAATATGCTTAGTAGTGAATGTATATCTCTTTTTAAAATTTTGCCACAAGAAGCATATCTTGCTTATTTTTTAATGCTCTTTTTTATAGTAGTACTTATTTCAGTATCACAATAGGGAATAGAAATATTTTTAAGAGAATATATCTTATGTTAAGTAGAATATAAAATAAAATATTGGAAAGAAATGAAAAATGAAAAAAAAGCAATTACCATTAATTGATATTTGTTCCGAACCGTTAGAAACTTGGAGTGAAAAAGATAAGTTAATTGGAAAACTTGATACTCCATTAAAATTGGCTGAATATGCTTTAAAAAATATGGGAGATAGTGAACCTCTCCACCTAATTACTTTGTAATATAGGTGGAGCTTCCCTTATAGGAAGGTTTGTAAGGATGTATATGCACCCTTACAGGCTGAAACACAAGCCCTCTACCTGTTATCTCTTGAATCAGAGAATCACAGGCTACGCTTTTTCTTAATATATTCAATGCCCCGTTTACATCGGCATTAATTAATTTCCCTATACTTGATTGGAATATTCCTCTTTTAATTCTTTTTCCAAGATATTTTTTGTGTTTTTGAATCGGCTCTAATGCAAGGGCATCGCATTTTGAAGTGTAGCTTTCTTCTACCTCAATTACCTCTATTTTATGTTGAGTTGCTTTGTATTTGATATATTGAAGCAGTTTTGAATGAGGAATTGAGAGGAATTTTTCGTTGTTTTTTCTTCCGATATTGCACTTATTTTTCCAAAGTTTATTGTATCCAACTACAATAGTTTTGATTCCTCTTTCCACAGCAATATTGATTATTTTTGTAGCAGTTTTATGCAAATAGTCTTTGATATAGTTTTCTCTTCTTTGATACCAGATGTTTAATCTTTTAAAGTTCACTTTTTGCCACTCTTTTGGACTTTTGCCTTTTGTTACGCCTGATAGCAAAACAGATATTTTTTTATTGAAATATCTGTTCTTGGATTTCAAGGACTTGCCGTCAAGCAGTATAGGACTATCGTATCTTGTTACAATAGTCGCAAGGTTGTCTATTCCAAAGTCTATTGCCATAATATCGTCTGTCGTATAGTGATTAAAGTTTTTATCTCCGTCACTATATATAAACGATATTTTGTAATACGGTTTGTATGGCAATATATGCACTTCTTTTATTTCTTTGTTTTGGATATGTTTTGGTATCTTAAAGTAGAGATAATTAATTTTGTATTTTTCTTTGATATATTTTGGCAATGCAAGTCTGATATATCCGTTATCCATTGTCTTTAAATGGATTTTTGTATAGATTACTTTGTAATGCCCGTCTTTATCCAAATATCTTGGAATATGGACTTTCTGCCCTTTATTTTTAGCTTTTAAAAGTTTAAAAAAGCTCTTAAAAGCATTATCAACCTGTTTTAAAGTCTGCTGACTTGCATTGCTTGGAAGTCTTTTATACTCTTCGCTTGATTTTAAGAGTTTATAGACTTCAGTATAGGGTAGATATTCTTTTGTTAAAAAGAAGTGTTGTCTAATGGTATATAGCGCTTTATTGTATAAGTCTTTTGAATTGTGTGTAAGCTCTTTTAATATTGCAAGTTTTGCTTTGTTTTTAGTTTTGACTTTGTTGTTTGTCGTTAAAAGCACTATATACCGCCTTTTGTTTGTTATTCATAACAAACAAATTATACTTGAATTGCAAAATTTGTCAAGCTTACTTATAATTTGCTATAAATAACAATTCATCTCCACCCAATCACTTTGTGATTTGGATGGAGTATTCTTGCTTAAATTTTGATAAAGGAAAAGCATATGACAATGGTGTTCTTGATTTATTTGTAATAAGAGTTAAGAATTCCAAGACCCCGGTGTTTGTATATGATAATAAAGACCCGGATTTGGGACATGAAAAGGAAGTGTTGTTTGCCTCTGGAGCAAAATTAACTTTAAAGTCAGTACATGTTATAGGGGACGAGAAAGTTTTTAAAAGTACCAACGGATTTCAAATTGAAAGTAAAAAGGTCCCTATCAGGGTATTGGAAATAGAGATAGAATAAAATTCAGTCTAAAGATTTTTTTTCTTCTCCAGATTCTTTTCTAATATTTCATATTTTTGAGATATATCCTCTAAATTTGCTTTTAAGTTTTCAATAAGCTCATGAATTATTTCTTCAATTAAATTATCAACTACTTCTTTACAGGTTTTCTTATTATCGAAATTTTCATTCTTAAATTTATATAAAGAGTCTAATAGTTTATATTTTATACTCATTGCCTTAGTAAAGTCTGATGAATTTTTTGCTCCGTTTGATAAAAGAATAATATCTGATTGTAAAACTTCTTTTAGTTTATTAATTGTGTCTTTTTGAAGATTAATTAATTCTTTAAGTTTTTCTTCTTCGCATTTTTTCTCTAAACAACTTATTATCTCATCAGCAGTAGTAAATAAATTGTATGCCAACTTCTCAAATTTTTCTATTTTCTTTTTATCTCTTTGATGATTGTTTTTTTCGTATAAATTAATTAATACTTCAAATGTTTTAGTTATTTCTTGTATTGTTTTGGCCGTTTTTTGTATAAGTTCTTGAATAGCAAAGTAACTAATTCCACTTGTTAATAAATCCATAATATCTCCTTTTTACCTCTTTTTTTTAGAAGGAATTTTTTTTATTGTTTTTAAATAATCGGATTTTTTATAGGTTATTACACTTGCAAATAAATCGGGAAAATTCTTCTTAAATTTATAAATCATGTCTTCTAATTCCTGTTTAACATCCTCAACCATCTTATCCTCATTAGAAGCAAATTTTAAAAATAAAGCTATAAGTACACTACTTCTTAAGAAATCTTTCTTCTTAGCAAGTAAATTAATATCTTTTAACAACTTTTTAAGAATAATTGTTAATTTTTCTTTTTCTATTTTATTTTCATTATTTGTTATATAAAATGTAGCAAAACCTATTAATCTGGCATCAATATTTTTCTCATCATTTTGTCCCAGCTTGTTTTCTAATAAGTTTAATATCTCTTTTCTCAAAAATTCACTTGAATAGAATAAATCGGTAAGATGATATACTATTATACTTGGTATGAATTCTGGAACATCTATCCCCACATGTTCAGAAAGAAGTTTTTTAAAATCTTTTACCAAAGGTAAGGCAAATTGGCTTGCTTCTTCTATAATGTTGGATTTTATTTGGGTTTCGGTTAGCCAGCCATATTGTAATACTTTACCTAAAAAATAATAATGAAAATGTTTGATAAACTCACTTTGTTGATTTTCTATCTCTCTTTTTAATAATTTGATATCTTTTTCTGATAATCTTTGTTTTTTACCAATAAAAAACAGAAATACATCTTCCCATTCACTATTGGTATACACTTTATAAAGTTGTTCTCTTTCTTCTTGCTCTAAATCCATAATATTGTTGTGAAAATAGGAAGAAATAAAGAAATCTAAAAATGATTTATGCGAAAAACTTATTTCCTCTTTTTCTACCAAAAGACCGGTTCTAAAAATTGCTTCTTTAAAAAGACTCTTTTCAATTTTTATTGATTGTTTTGCTATAAACTCGTTGATAAATGAGTCAAATTCTTCTTTTGGGATTTTTGTTTTGTTTTTAAGAAAAAAAGCTTTATATGAGAGTTCTTTAAAAAAATCTTCTTTAATTCTGTATTCAAAAAATTTATCCACTTCTACTTTTTTTGTAAATTCAAATTTTCCTAATACAATTTCTATATAATCTTTATAAAGTTCAGTTATAGAAGCGGGAATCTCTTTATTGTTTGATAGTATTTTAATTAATAGTTTTAATGACAAAGGATATAAAGGAAAATTACTCTCAAGCTCTTCCAATCTTGAAGTTAAGTAATTTACTATGTTTTGTTCTTGAAGTAAGGCTCTTTTTAAAAAGTCTAATGCTTTAGAAATTTCATAAGGCAATACATCATATTTAATATAATCTTCAAAAGATTCTACTACGGAGAAATTATTCCTACTTGAAAAAATTAAAGTCAAATCAAATTTTTCTTGGTATTGTTCGGCAAAATTTTTAATTTTGTCTCTTTTTTCTTTCTTAACCTCATCTATTCCGTCAATTACTAATAAATTTGAAGAAATTTCTGATTGATTGTAAAAATTTAAAATTTTAGTTTCGAATGAATTGTAATCTTCTAAATCTGTATCGTTAAAATCAACGGCATTTATTATTATAGGTAGTTCAATTTGGTATTCTTCTTGTTCCACACTGTCAATTTTTGAATATAGAATATTTTCGACAGCTTTAAAAAGTAATACACTTTTTCCAGAACCGGCATCACCTGTTAATATTATTTTTTTTCTTTTATCTTCAAGTAATTCTTCACAAAAAGTATTAAAACTTACATGTTCCCCAATTGCTTCTTTATGAAGTTCATCTAAATAATCTTGTTTGGAATCAATAATTTGATATTTGATTATCTCTTTTTTATCAAATTTTTCTCTTTTTCTTAAAGTCGGTTCTATAAAATAGTTTAGTTCTTTTTCGTTTGTTAAAAACTCTTCAATATCATTTATCTTCTCTTTAATTAAAGTTTTGATACTGTCAGATAGAAAAAATTCAGGATAATATTTTTCAAAAAATTTTATAACATCTTCTATTCCCATTGGTTCAAATTTTATACCTTTTGTATCAAGGACTCCACGTATCATTTTGATAATTTTATCTCTTGCCCCTTTGGAGAGAGTTCCTCCTACAACTAAATATATTTTTCTGATAGTGATTGGTTGTGAAGTTTCATCGTAATATGCCTCTAAAGTGGCACACTGGCTTATCTGTCCTATTATTTCATTTTCTTTATTTACACTACCTTTTATGTCGTCTATTTTTACTACAACCGCAGCGGCTTCATAATCATCAAGAGGAGTTTTATAAGGAATTAGCAAATCTTTTCCTTCTTCGTTTGGTCCTTGTAAAATTTTTACTTCTTGGTAAGCCCCTGACTCCTTTAATTTATTTTGAAAAGCAATTTTTAAATGTTTTTGAAATTCAAGCTCTTTTCCTTTGAAACTTTTTATTTTGTTTTTCTTTGTTTGATGAGTTAAATTTTCAACCATTTTTTTATAGTTTATTTTTGCCATTGTAAAACCTTTTTAATTTTATTAGATTATTATATTATATAATTAAATTATTTAAGAAGGACTAAACCGATGAAAAAATCATATAGTAATTTTTTTAAAGAAGTAGATAAAATAATTGACAGCTTAATACAGGAAAAGAATATTAAAAATAAAATTATTTGTAAAAAAGGTTGTACTATTTGTTGCGAAAGTGTAAATTTATTTGTTTTCCCTCAAGAGATTTTTTTAATTGTAAATGCTTTAAATAAATTACCTTTTAAACAACGAAAAGAAATCGCAAAAAAAATAAAGAATATAGATAAAGAGTGGGATTTAAAAGTAAGAAACAAAGGCTCAAAGAGATTTAATGGACCTCTTCCGGCGGATTTATTACAAGAAATGTTATATGAAGTAAGATATAGATGTCCTTTCTTATTTGGAAATACTTGTATTATTTATGAAAATAGGCCCACAGTTTGTCGTAGTTATTTTTCTGACAACCTGGAAGCTTGCAAGAAAGAAAGTGTGTTTTATAATTTAATAGATGAGGTAAAAAAAAGTATATATAAGGAGTATCCAACGGATAATAAAGATATTCCTATTATTCCATTACTTAGAAATATAGATTTTAAAAATAATAAATTCATAGTAATAAACCCTGATAAATTAAGAAAGCAAATATAGGGTCATCAGTATAATTGACTTTATTGTATAATGTGGCTATAATTTTTATAAAATTTAAAAAAAGGTGGCTAATGGTTAGTTTTAAAACTCAAGAAGGGATAGAAAGAGCTTTTAAAACAGCGGTAGCAATGGATAATACCACTGAAATACAAGCTATTCTTAAAAACAAAGATGAAATTATTAAAGATTTTGATTTTGAGAAGATTGAGTTTATAAAAAATTATATAAATGAGAAAAAAATAGCAAACGTTATTACAATAATAATGTTACTTTACCCTACTTCACTTAAAGAGGCAGTTGATAAGTTCTATGAGTCTTTAAAAGAGATGGAAAGGAAGTTTGGCAAAGGTAAAGAGTTTGTAAAATACATAAAAACAGATACAAAAGATATTCCTTTTGAGAATGCTTCTTTGTTACTTAAAGCATCATATTTAAAAGAAGCTCTAAAAGCGCTTGAGTGTGAAATTTTATAAAAAGGAATAAAATGCTTACTCAAAGAATAGAAGAACTAAAAAAAATAACAAACATTGAGGTAATTAAGATAATAGATGATAAAGCAGCAAAAATTAAATTTTTGGATTTTACGGGAGATAACGAATATACCTTATTAAATTACGATTGGTATATAATTGAAGCGATTAAAAAAGGTAAAAATAAGATTAAAACGGCCAATGGACTTTTTAGCTTGAGAGACGATATTCGGGAAGTATATAATCATCAAATACCTCTTGGGGAAGAATATATTGATTTTAATATTGAAAACGGCTATTACGATAAAGATTCAGATTGTAACAATAGATTAAATATACATGAGTTTGAAATCATTATTGCTAATGCGAACTTTGAAAAATATAATCCTTATAGACTATTTACTTTTAAGTATAAAGAGCCAATTTTTTATACGAATATTGATGAGGTGGTTAATGAACTTTTTAAAGAGCAAATTATTAAATAAGGTGAAAGAAAAAAATACAGGAACAAAAAGAGGAAATTAAAATCTAATTCCTCCAAATACTCCTATACTGTTTCTTGAATGAGAGTCTCCTCCGGAGATTTTCATTGTTCCAGCTTCAGCCTCAATTCCTACGATAACGTTTTGAGTGTTGTATGAGACGCCAACCGCTCCCGTAAAACTCCACTCTCCGTCGCTTGTGTCACTATTACTTATTCTTCCTCCGTAAATTTTAGGCATAATATAAGCGCTTACGTTATAAGCCGGGAAAAATTTGGTAAATCCAAGACCTATATAAAGTTCTCCAAGATTATAATCATCCACGTTTGGGGTGTCTGATTTTAATTTTGCGTATTGCGCTCCGATTACGCTTGTAAAACCGCTACTTCTGACTTTTTTGCCCTCAATAGCGATTGCGATATTGTTTGATTTTAATCCCATACTTCCAATATTTAAAGCAGACACTTTTACAATCGGTGTATGAAAAGCAAATAAACTTGCGCTCATAGCAGCTATTGTAAGTGCTTTTTTCATTCATTCTCCTTTATTTACTGGTTAATATGCCTCAAAATTTTATAAACAGATAAACTAAATGTCAATATTTCGGGATATGGATAACTTTCTTGTTATTAATTTATACACTTAAAAAAGTAAAAAAGGTCTAAGACCTTTAATCTGTATAATAGAAGTATTTTTTTATCTGGCCGTTTTCTTCTCTTTCAATCCAGATGTAATACCCGCTTATAAATAAAAGATTATTATCTACTTCCGCTATGAAATCAATGTTATAGCTTCCTTCTTTATCTTCCAGGATGTTTTTTTCTTCTGAGTATTTAAACTCACACTCTTGGAGGACGTTATTAAGATAAGGGTCTTTTATTTTTTCTTGTAAGTACTCAAAAAAATTTTTTTTGCTTTGAAAATATTCTTCAAGGATTATTTGGAAACTGTATAAAAAATCTTCGATAGTAAGGTTTTTAGGTTCTACTTTGAATTTTTTACCGTTTTTTTCTATTTCGTAATACATTTTAACCTCCTTATTTTCCTTATTATTTTGTATAAGAATTATAATATGATTTTACTTATAAGTCAATATCATTATTGACTATAATAATTGAATTTAGTATTTTTAAAAAGTTAACATTTCTAAACGCTTAAAAATGATATACTCTCAATTTCTCTTGAGAGCTTTTGATTTTTTCTCTCTTTGGTACTCATACATAAAAGAGGTTATTTCATCAGCAAGCCTAAGCAGTTCATCGGCCGCGGCCATAAAAAAGTATGCGTTTTCAAATCCGATTGATATTTGTAAGTTTCCATCCGTGGCGTTAAGATACCACTTGGTAATTGTTAATCTTTTTATTGTTTTATCGTTTTGGGTTATTTTTGAAAATTCGGTGTTACCTTTTTTTACGACCTCTTTCATGGCGTATATAATCGCTCTTAAATCCACCAGGTTAAGGGCTATTTTAATATATCTACTTCTATCATAATCTAAATAAAACTCAAAAAATATTCTCTCTTTTAATGTTTTTTCTTCGATATAAGCATTTATGTTTAAAAAGTGTTTAGAATTAAAGCTTTTTTTGGCTACAAATATCATTCTTTTTCCTTTATATAGATATAACCGAAGATATTTTCCATATCCGATAGTCTCTCTTCAATCTTGCTTTTTCTTCTTTTCTTTTTAATAGGTTCATTTTCTTCATAAACTACATTTAATACATCTTTTTTAAGATAGATTTTTTTTGACTTTTCAGTGTGGTAATCAAATAGGTAAATAAAGGGAACGTATTTAACCTCTTTAAAGAAATAATTACATCTTAGCAGTTCGTATTTTTGGGGGTGTGAAATTATATCTTTTAGAATTTTTTCTTTTTGTTTTATTTCGTTTTCTATTTTTTGCATAAAAGAACTTATTTTAGATTCGTTTGTTTCTTGCTCTTTTATATATTTTTTAAGTTCTTTTCTTTTTTTGTTGGCCCAGATATAAAAATCCCTTTCAATGTATTTTGAGATAATTTTTTCTTTATCGCTTACCATTGAATAGTTAATGCCAAGCCCAAATGCTAAAACTCTTATTGGGGCTTTATGAGGGTTGATTATTTTAAATATATCCCCGTATGCGTATTTAACAGCCCCTTCCCTATTAAGTCCGGATTCAATAAGTTCTTTTACTCTCTTTTCTCTTAAATCCCAAAGTCTTTCAAATGATTCTTTATTAAGATATACTATTTTTCTCTCTTCATATTCTTCTATTTTTACAGGTTCTGATAATATCTTTTTTATATCTTCTTTCATATAATACTCCTATAAAATTATAAAATAACCTATCTTAGTTATTTTAACAAATCCCACACCTAAAAAAGCGCGCCCATGCGCGCCAAAATTCAAAAATTCACAAAATTTCCCAAAATTTTCAAAATTCAAAAAACAAAATACAGCGCAAATGTTGTGTTTTTGAAGGTAGATTGTTAAAATAACTATAAAAAGTTAATTATAAAGGAGGAAGACGTTGAATAAAATTGTAACCTTTTTGGATTTAAACGGGAATTTAGAATCTTGTATTGGAAATAAAAAAATTTATTATATTGTGCTTTTATTGGTATGGGGATTTTTTGCCGTCATTTTATATTATGCCTTTAATATTACAAGAATTAATCTGAATTTTGTAGAAATTATGTTCTTTTTAACTTTTTTAAATATGGCTATGTTTGCCTTTAAAGAAGCAAGTGAGCTTAAATACTTTTTGTGTATGACAGTGGTAGTTGTAGCAAGTGTTGCCAATTTTGTTACAATCTTAGTATTTCTATTAAAAATCTTAGGAGTGTAACATGAAAAAAATATTATTATTGTTTGCCCTATCTTTTTTGTTTGCCAAAGAACCGGTAACAAAGGAGCTTAAATTTATTTTACAGGTAGTAAAACAAAACATTCAAACTTCTCTTCCTATTAAATTAAATAACGGCGGTATCATCAAAGATGTTGAGGTTAAAAATGATAGAAAACTTGTTTTAACCATAAACTTCCCCTATTCCCCAGAATTTGACAAAAAAAGAGTTTGTCAAACAAAACTTGTAAACGACATCTTAAACGCCGGAGGTGAAATTGAGTATATTATTGTATCTCCAAAAGAAAAAAGGGAATTTTTAGTTAATAAAAAAACCTGTTTGAATGTTAAATAGGTAATTTATTTCCAGATAATCTATTCCCAAAAACAGAATAAAATATATAAACTCCATCCAAGAACCCGTCTGAAATCTCAAAAAAGAAGGAAGAAAATAGAGTTTGATGTCTATAAAAGGATAAAACGGCCTTACCCCTCCTTTTGTAAATCCATCTCCTATTATATGCGAAATGTAACTCAAAAAAGCTACCTGGGTAAAAAGAGAGGCTTTTTCAAAAGGCATCATTCCAATATAAGACGATAATAAAAATATTATTAATGAAGCTAAAAATGCGGCCCATATGGTATGAGTAAAGCCCCTGTGCCGGGTAAAAAGTGAAATTAAAGGCGAAATAATAAAAAACGGGAACTTTTTTGATAAATGCGATTCAGGCTCATCAATGTCCGGGAGTTGAGAGTAGATATATATTATCCCAAAAAGATAAGCATAATCCGATGAATTAAAATAAATATTTTCGTTATATATCAAAGGCAGCAATCCAAAAGCACTTCCCAACGCCAAATGTCCCTTATAAGTCATTATTCTCCTTTAACTGTTGTATTCCGTATTCGGTTTCCAATATATTTAATTGAAAAAATTATCTCATATATAAAATAATTATTAAATACCTCAGTTACCAAAAAATGTTAGAAATAATGTTTTAATGTAGTTAAAGTCGTAAATGATAACCGTTATGATTAGTCCCCAAAAAAGAAGACCGATTCTATTAAACAAAGCTACTTTAAAATCTTGTATCGATGGAATTGCGCTATATACAAGAATAAAGTTTATATATACAAACAAAATAAAATATAAGATATCCCTTTTAAAAAAGCTCCAATAAAAAACATCTATATAATAAAGCAAAACAAAAATCAACGCAGGAGCGAAAGCCACCGGTATTGTATTAAAAAAATTAAGATTTGAAAAACGCACTTCCCCTAAAGTATAACCGTTTTCTTCTTTTTTTGGGATTAATGAAAACGATGTTGGCCTTGCAAGAAGCAAAAGCCCCATTAAAAAATGAAGAAGTTCATGTAAAACAGTAGCGGGTAAAAAGAATAAAGCAGTTAGAATTTTACTTTTGTTTGCGTAAAAACGGATGTACGAAAAGATTCCAAAAAAAATTGTATATGAAAATATAAAATTCTTAAAAATAATCTCTTGTATTAAATTATATGCTATCAAACTTTTCCTTTAAAAAGGCTTGTATTCCACTACTTTATCTCTTCCCGTATTTTTAGCAATGTATAACGCCTTATCGGCAAATTTGACGGCATCTTGTATGCTTTTTGCTACATTTGGAGGAGCATAGCCAAGAGACACCGTTACTTTAAAATCTCCCTTTGGAGTTTTTATAAAGTTGTTTTTAATTTTTTCTCTTATTTCGTTTAAAACTGATAAAAATTTTTCTTTTGAAACATTTCTTGTAATAATAACAAATTCCTCTCCACCATATCTATATACTCTAAATTTCAGTTGATTATCTTTTAAGACCTCATAAAGTTTATTGGCAATCATTTTTAATACTTCATCCCCTATATCATGACCGTACGTATCATTAATATTTTTAAATTTATCGGCATCCACAAATGCTACATGTATGTCGGTCTTATCATATACAGGAGCAATTTTTGTAATATCTTCTTCAAATGCCCTTCTATTGTAAGTTCGTGTTAAGCTATCTTTAATAGCCGCATCTTTTAAAAGTCTTCTTTCTTTTTTTAGCTGTTCGAGTTGCTCTTGAATGGTAAAAAGGGATTTTGTAGCCTCTTTTATCTTTTCGCTTGGAGGTTTTGAGGAAAAATCATATACCAGGTTCCAATACCTTTCTTTTTTCTCAAGTTTTACATAAGCGTTAAATAGACCGTTTTTCCCCTGAATATTTTTAAAATAGAGTTTTTTTGTTTGAAGAAGTGTTTTTATGAATCTATCTTGAAAATCAAAATTGGTAGGTAAAGAAAGCTTTTCAAGTTTTTTGGCTAAATATTCTCTCCAAATTACAAAATCACACTCTCTTTTAGAACAATAAAATTTTAATTCATCTTTTAATACTTTGCTTTTACAAGCAGGACATTTGCCGACAACTTTACTGTCATAATAATTTTTAATAAAATTTGTAGCAAGATTTTTATCTCCGTAAATCTCTTCAGGTATTTTTTTACCCGTTTCTTTTTCTATTTTTTTAAGCAGTTCTATCTGTTTTGAAGTTGGAGAGTTATTTAATACATCAATTTTAAATCTCTTTTCAAGTTCACGTACATATGCGATATACTCTTTAATTAATTCTTCATAATCAAGTTTACCCTGTTCTACCATATCAAGTTGTTCCTCAAACTGTTTGGCAAGTTCCAAGTCAATTAGCCACTCCACATTCTCTTCAAGCCACTCATCAACTTTTACACCGAGTATCTGAGGATACAAAATACCTTTATTAATTGAGATATACTCTTTGCCTTCAAGATTTTCAATAATGGTATCAAGTGTACTTGGCCTTGCTATTCCGTTATTACTTAAAGTAGTAATAAATCGCCCTACTCCATATCTTCTTGGTCTGTGAGGAGTATAATCATACGTCTCTATCCTTGAAGGAACAAGCTCTTCTCCAATAATAAACTCAGGCAGCCTTATTTCCCTATCTTTCCAATCGTCATCATCAGCTTTTATGGAGGCTTTTATCAAATCCCCCTTAAATCTCTCCCAACCTTCAAAAATTCTGTAATTCGCTTGGGCTTTAAAGAGATTCCCTCCTATATTTACCTCAACTACGCTTCTATCATATACACTGTTTTTCATCTGAGTAATTATGGTTCTATACCAGATAAACTCATATAACTGTTTATGTTCCGCAGTTAAAAAATCGTATGTATTTAAAATGTTTTCTGGAGCATGATTATCGTCAAAAATCGTAGGCCTTATAGCTTCATGGGCGTCCTGGGCGTTTGAAGCGTTTTTATATTCTCTTTGTTTTGAAACTACATACTCTTCTCCGTACTTTTCATATAAATACTTAACCATTTTTTTATGGGCTTCCTGTGATATTCTAAAACTATCAGTTCTGTGATAGGTTATAAGACCATATTCAAAAAGCTCCTGAGCCAACTTCATTGTTTTTTTGGGTTTAAATCTAAACAGATACCAAGCTCCGTATTGAAGTGTTGAAGTGGTTAAAGGTTTAGGCGGAGATTTATCTTCCGTTTTTTGTTTGTAATAACTTACAATATGAGGATTGTTACTTAATACATATAAAAAATCATCCAAATCTTTTTTTCTATCTTTTGGAAAAGATATAGGATTTGTAACCCTAAATATAAGGCCGTCTTTTATGTATTCAATCAATACTTTATAATGCTCTTCTGGAACAAAACTTTCTATTTGCTTTTCAAGCTCTACAAGGATATGAAGAGATGGAGAAATAACCCTACCCACACCTCTTGGGGTATAAGGTAAATTTTTAGATTTAAAATCATGACTTATAATTGAACTTATTGGATATCCAATATATCTATCTATTAACCTTCTTGCTATTGCAGCATTTACTATGTTTTTATTTATTTCTCTTGGTTCTTTTATTTTTTTTAGAAGTTCAGATTTTGTAATTTCTAAAAGAGTAATCCGTTTGTATTTTGTTAATTTAGCTCTTTCCACTACATCATTGGCAATTTTTTCCCCTTCTCTATCATCATCGGTTGCTATATATATTTCATTTGCTTTTTCTTTAAAAGCTTTTATTTTATCAATTATTTTCTTTTTACCTTTTTCAAATATCCACTTGGCATAAATCTTATCGTTTTCTATTTTAATTCCAAGTTCATGTTCTGGCAAATTTAGTATGTGTCCTTTTGTAGCTATAACCTCCCAATCTTTGCCGAGATATTTTTTTAGTGTCCGGGCTTTATTAGGACTTTCAACAATTAATAAATTCATTTTTTACCTTTTAAAGATTAAAAACTATATAAACTTAAAAAATTATATCAAACTACTTAGAAAATATCGGCAAAATCAAACAAGTCCTCCACATAGTAAGTAGCATAGGTATCAAGGTCCAACTTTTTTAACACCTCTTTTACTCTCCTTTTAAAAAGAATTTTGTTAAATGTTGGAAAAAATTTTTTTTCTAAAAGTTTTACCATTTCAGTAAAATCCGGATTTTTTCCTTGTTTTTTTAATTTATAATAGCTCTCTTTAATGATGTAATTGGAAGGATTGTAGATTAAAAAACTTTCATTATCCAACGTATAGCAGCTTAATTTTGCAAGATACTTTCTTGCTAAGATTTTATTTTGTTCCCCTCTTGTAAAAAGAAGTACCGCTTCGGCCATTTCTACTTCATTTTGCGGCAGTTGAGTACTTTTTAACTTAATAAAGTTAGCGGTCTTTTGATACATGGTATCCATCATTATAAACCCTATTTTATTGCCTTTGTAATAATTTACGCTCTGTTTTAAAAAATGTCTGAAAGTTGTCATATCTTCCATAATAACCTCCTTATTTTACTTAACTACCTTTTTACTCTTTTACTTTTTTACTCTTTTACTATTTTAATTTAAAATAGCCTTTTTTGTCAAGTTCTTTAGTTGTTTTTGTTATAATTTCTTAAAATAAATAACAATGTGTCATACAAAAAAGCGATTATGAGTATTAGTTATAATTAAGGAGTTATTTATGAAAGCTCAATTTCATATAGAAGACGAAATTGTTGAAATGATTTACAAAGCTATAAAAAGAGGTAGAAAAACGGCAGTTTTTGAAAAAGCATTGAAATATTTTTATGAAAACAAAAAAGATGAAATGGTAAAAGAGTTTGAAAATAGTCTATACGCAGAAGCTATTGATAAAATGATAGCGGAGAAAAAAACTAAGTAGCATACCTCCCCTCTTCTTTAATTTCCAATCCAAGTAGTTCCACGATAGTGTTAAAGTCATTTATAGCTTCTTCTTGTGTTGAATAGTTATATTCTTCTACAATAATATTTTTCTCTTCGTTGATTAATTGTACTTTTTTATCCAAAACTTTAACGGCGGTAAATTCTACTTCCTGAGTTTGTTCTTTTTGATTATGAATTTTTCTTTCAAACTCTTTAAACGGAAGTTGTTTTGCTTCTTCAATTAATTTATCAAGAGCATCATTTAATTTAATTAATTCTTCTCTTGAATATTCTAAAAACTCTTCGGGGATTTTAGAATGGAAAGGAATCGGCATCATTGTCTCCTTGAGTATTTTCAAGTTCTTTTCTCATTTTTTTAAAAGTTTCATCTTGGGCCAAGGCATCGGCAAGTTTTTCTGACTTATCAAACCATTCGGCCGGTTCAAACAAACTTATCGTAGTTTCTGGTTCATCATTTGGCATGGCTATATAAATATTACCTGTTTCCAATTCCATAACAGTTTGGGATTTTTCATCAATAATTATATATTTATCAGTCGTAAATTGTGTTTTTTGAATTGTTTTCAATTTAACTCTCCTTAAAGAAGTAAATACAAGAAAATTATAAGATATTATTGAAGGAAAAAAAAGTGTTGAGTTTGAAAAAAAAGATAAAGACATAGCTTTCTTAATTCTTTGGAGCGGATGATAAAACGGCAAATAAGATTGC
>Ga0256838_1000199_pt1 | contig 42078 bp, 46 predicted proteins | sample 4571419metaG_FD_185978 | JGI IMG/M metagenome (GOLD analysis project Ga0256838, IMG submission 185978) | Hydrothermal vent microbial communities from Guaymas Basin, Mexico - 4571-419 | ecosystem: Environmental > Aquatic > Marine > Hydrothermal vents | place: Mexico: Guaymas Basin | collected... | reverse complement strand
GCTACGTAATTAACACCTTGAGAAGTGAGTTTTTCTTTAAAAAATATATTTTTTTTATTAAAATTAACTACGTTTAAGTTTCTATTTTTTTCATAACATATGATTTCTTTATTTACTTTTTCACATCCGATGTTTAATTTTCCGTATAAATTATAAAAATTTATTTCTTTAATTTCATCATTGGCAAAAAGCATAGTTTTAAATACCGATTTAATTATAAGAGGATTAATGTGAAAATCGGTATTAAATATATCGTTTTTTGAAAGAGCGATAGTCGTATCTTTTATAGTAGATTCTTTTTGTTTATAAATATAAAACATATTATTAGCGGCCAATTTTACTTTATCTTTGAATTCTTCGGTAGTCAAATTCGTAAAAATATAAATAGCCGTATATGTTACACTAACTACGATTAAAAAAGCGAATATAACAAATGCTATGGTTATATCAAATTTAAAATCATTGCTGTTTTTCAATTTTATAACCGCTCCCTCTTACATTTTTAATAAAATTTTCTTTTAATTTGTTTCTAAGTTTTTTCACGTGCGTTCTTATTGTATTTGAGCAGATATCTTTTCCATCCCATACATAATCTTTAAGAGTTTCACTATCAACAACTTGCCCTATGTTTTTTACCAAAATTTCTAAGAAATATTTTTCATTTTGAGTTAGTTCAACTTCTTCATCTTTATAAAAAAGCTTCAGTTTATTCAAATCAAATCTATAATTTTCGGTTATTTTCACTTCATTTGTTTTTTTAAATACAAGCCTTTTTACTCTGAGCTCAAGTTCTTTTAAATCAAACGGCTTTTTAATATAATCGGCTGCCCCTAAATCAAAAGCCTGCTCGACATGATCGATATCAGAATAAGCGGTTATAAAAATTACCGGCACGTCACTTGCGTAATTTTTTAGTTCTTTATAAAATTCATAACCGTTCATTCCCGGCATATTGATATCTATTAAAAAAATATCGTAATTATTCGGATAAATCTCCTCAAGAGCTTTTATAGGAGAAGAATAATAATCGACTCTGTTACCTTGAAGTTCAAAATAATCTTTTATTGATTCTCCGATAAACACATCATCTTCTACCAATAATATTTTCACTTTTGTTCCTTTTTTCTTATATTTGGATGAAATGCTTTTGTAGATATTATAATTTTATCTCCGATTTTTAAATTTTTGTTTTCATTTCTTGAAATAACTATTTCAACGATTCTATTACCAATACTGACAATAGCCACATTCAATATATCGGCTCTTATTATATCAATAATCATACCTTCCAAAGAAAATTTTTCACTTGTGTCGGTTTTCAACAAAACCTGAGAAGGTGTATCGATTTTTTCAATTTTACCTTTATTTAACTGTATCATTTTATCAGAAAGTTTATATATTTCGCTTGGAGAATGAGAAATCATTATAGTTGTAAGTCCGAACTCTTTATGAAGTAAAGCTATGTCGTCTTGAAGTTTTTCCCTCATATCAGGATCAAGAGCGGAAAAAGGCTCATCCAATAAAAGTATTTTCGGTTTTCTCATCAGCGCCCTGCAAATAGCGACTCTTTGTTTTTGACCACCGCTTAACATATTCGGATATCTGTTTTTAAGCTGGAAAATGTCAGTCATTTCAAGTAACCTCTTAGCAAGTTTTTGATCTTTATTTACAAATAATAAATTCTCTAAAACATTCATATTAGGAAAAAGAGCATAATCTTGAAAAACAAATCCTATACTCCTTTTTTGAGGGGAAAGAAACTTTTTATTTTCAAGCCATATTTCATTGTCTACTTTTATTATTCCTTCGGCTTTTTCAAGCCCGGCAATTATTCTTAAAAGTGTAGTTTTCCCACTTCCGCTGGGTCCTGATATCGCTAAAAATTCTTTATGTTTTAATTCGAATTCACATTCAAGATTTATTCCACCTTCACTTCCGTGAAGCGTCTTTCTTACATTAATATACATCATTGAATTTTCTTTTATTTTTATGATTAATGAAATATACGGCAAAAAGAACTAAAAAACTGATAACAAGCATTATGGCACTGTAAATATGAGCTTTTTCATAATCCATCATTTCCACAAAATCATATATTGCTACACTTGCCACTTCCGTTTTTCCGGGAATCGAACCTCCAACCATCAAAACCACTCCGAATTCACCGACCGTATGGGCAAAAGTTATAATGATCGCCGTTAAAAGCGAATCTTTCATATTTGGCAAAATTACTTTAAAAAGTGTCATTATAGGACCTTTTCCACTTAAATAGGAGGCTTCTATTATATTTTTGTCAATATTTTCAAAGCCGTTTTGTAAAGGTTGAATCATAAAAGGAAAAGAATATATACAACTAGCCACTACCAAACCTTCGAAACTAAATACGAGTTTCATATTGAAATATTCCCAAAAAAATTTTCCTATAGGTGAGGACGTCGAAAGAATAACCAATAAATAAAAACCTAATACCGAAGGAGGCAAAACTATAGGCAATGCCGTCAAAGCTTCAATTACAGGTTTTATTTTAGACTTTGTTCTTGATAAATACCACGCAAAAGGTATCCCTATTACCAACAATATTATCGTAACGGTAAAAGCAAGCTTAAAAGAAAGTAAAAAAGGCGTAAAATTCAACTCATCCATCACTTTTCCCCAATATTGAAATATCGCTTGATTTAAATAAAAGATATGCTTCTTTATCAAAATCCACCATCTCGCTTAACATTATAACTTCAAGAGTATTATGATCGAACTCGATTATCACGGATGACACTATTTCACCTTTTTGAATATCTTTTATTTTTACTTTTAACACATTTTCAAAATTACATTTTTCTTTCGTTAAAAAAAGTTTTGTAGGTTTTATACTTAAATCCGCTATATCTCCGATATTTAAAGAGACATTCATTTGTAAAATCAAAACTTTTATTAAAAAATCTCCGCTTTTAAAAGTAAGCAGATTAATGTTTTTTAGAGAATGTTTATCAATTAATTGAGCTTTTATAATATTCATTATTCTATATATCCGTATTTTTTAAAAATTTTTTTCGCTTTTTTAGTAAATAAAAAATCATAAAATTTTTTAGCATCTTCATTATGTTTCAATAAAACGACTCCCTGTTTAATAGGGGTATAATATTTAGGATTGACATCTTTGGAATAAAATTTACCTATCTTTTTTATATTCGGTGAAAATAAACTGGATTTTGCCACAATCCCTACATCTGCCGAATGTATCGTATACGGAATTACTCCCGTAACTGTTTCTGAATATATTAATTTATTTTTTATACGATCATATATGCCTCTATTTTTAAACGCCTCTATGGCTGCTTTTCCATAAGGAGCAAATTTAGGATTAGCTATTGCTATTTGTCTTACTTTTTCTAAAGTATCAAAATCCGGATTTTCATATTTTACACTGAAAAAACTAATGGCACCCTTTGCGTATACTTTAGGTTTTGTTATAGCGATTCCTCTTTTATAAAGTAAATCGGGATATTTCATATTCGCAGACATAAATATATCATAAGGAGCCCCATGCATAATTTGAGCTGTAAGTTTTCCGCTGCTGGCAAGTGTGGTTTTTATATTAATGTTAGGATTATCTTTTTTGAATTCTTTTATAAGCTCATCTAAAGCATAACTTACATTTGTGGACGTAGCCAAAAAAATATTTCCAGCCATTAAAAATTTTACTAATAAAATTGAAAACAAGACTTTTCTTATCATATTTAAACTCCTTGAAATCTTAAAATAATGTTAAAAAAGTGCCAATAAAGTGCCTTCAAAATTAATTTTTGTACAAATTTTACCACAAATGCCCATAAAAGTTGTATCATTATTACGTAAAATCTTGCAACTATCTCAAAAAGGAGAGCATATGTCAATGGACAGAAGAGAATTTTTAAAAACAACAGCAGCTGTAGCAGCAGCAAGTGCAGCGGGCTTAAGCATACCACAAGATGCTGAAGCAGCAGCAAAAGAATCTCAAGAAGGATGGCAATGGGATAAAGCCGTATGTCGTTTCTGTGGTACCGGATGCGGTATTATGGTAGCGGTTAAAGACGATAAAATCGTAGCGGTTAAAGGGGACCCTGAAAGTCCTGTAAACAGAGGTATCAACTGTATTAAAGGTTACTTCAACGCTAAAATTATGTACGGTGCTGACAGACTTACTCAACCACTTCTAAGAATGAACGATAAAGGTGAATTTGACAAAAACGGAAAATTCAGACCTGTTTCTTGGAAAAGAGCATTTGATGAAATGGAAAAACAATTTAAAAAATATTATAATGAATTAGGACCTACAGGAGTTGCGGTATTCGGTTCAGGACAATATACAATCCAAGAAGGTTACGCAGCTGTAAAATTAGTAAAAGGTGGATGGAGAAGTAACAACATCGACCCTAATGCTAGACACTGTATGGCTAGTGCGGTTGTAGGTTTCTATCAAACATTCGGTATAGACGAACCGGCAGGATGTTATGACGATATTGAAATTACTGATACGGTAATTACTTGGGGTGCCAATATGGCGGAAATGCATCCTATTTTATGGTCAAGAGTATCGGATGCGAAACTTAACAATCCTGATAAATATTATGTAGTAAACTTATCAACATATAGAAATAGATGTTCAAACCTTGCTGATATGGAAATCATATTCAGACCAAATACTGACCTTGCTATAATGAACTACATAGCAAGAGAAATTATTAAAAGAAATGCTGTAAATTGGGATTTCGTAAAAAAACATACTATTTTTGCAACAGGACATGCGGATATCGGTTACGGTATGAGAAATCCTAATAACCCTAACGTAACGGAAAAAGAAAAAGATACTGTTGTTAAACAAGTAGTTAAAAAAGTAACTGATGAAGAAGCTGTAGCTCTTAGTCCAATCGGTAAATGGAAAGCCGGTGATGAAATGGAAATGAAACACGCAGCCGGTAAAAAACCATTCTGGCATTGGGAAATCAGCTTTGAAGATTTTAAAAAAGGAGTTGAACCTTATACTCTTGATTACGTAGCGAAAGTAGCAAAAGGTGATCCTGATGAATCACTTGACAGTTTCAAAAGAAAACTTCAAAAACTAGCTGATCTTTACTGTGATCCGAACAGAAAAGTAGTATCTTTCTGGACAATGGGATTCAACCAACACGTAAGAGGAAGTTGGGTTAACGAACAAATTTATATGATTCACCTACTACTTGGAAAACAATCACTTCCTGGAAGCGGAGCATTCTCACTTACAGGTCAGCCAAGTGCGTGTGGTACGGCAAGAGAAGTTGGTACATTCGCACACAGACTTCCGGCAGATATGCTTGTAGCTAATCCAAAACATAGAAAAATTACTGAAAAACTATGGAAATTACCTGAAGGTACGTTAAATCCGAAAGTTGGTAGCCACTTCTTAAAAATTATGAGAGATATTGAAGACGGTAAAATTAAATGGGCTTGGGTACATGTAAATAACCCATGGCAAAATACCGCTAATGCAAACCACTGGGTAAAAGCTGCTAGAACTATGGATAATTTCATTGTTGTTAATGAAGCTTATCCTGGAATTTCAGCAAGAGTAGCAGACTTAATTTTACCAGTAGCTATGATTTATGAAAAATGGGGAGCTTACGGAAATGCTGAAAGAAGAACTCAGCATTGGAGACAACAAGTAACACCTCCGGGGCAAGCAATGCCAGATATTTGGACAATGATGGAATTTTCAAAAAGATTTAAATTAAAAGAAGTTTGGAAAGAACATAAACTTCCTGACGGAACAGTACTTCCAAATGTACTTGATAAAGCAAAAGAAATGGGATATGATCCTGAAATGACACTATTTGATGTTCTTTACAACAGACCTGAATATCACAAAAATTTCCCATGGCCAGATCCGATAGCTAAAAACCCTCAAACTGGAAAAATGCATAAAAATACTGAAGCTGCAGGTGACGGTAGAGAAATTATGGGTGAAGACGGTAAACCGTTCAAAGGATACGGATTCTTCGTACATAAAGCACTTTGGGAAGAATATAGAAAATTCGGTCTAGGACATGCTCACGACTTGGCAGACTTTGATACATATCATAAAGTTAGAGGTCTAAGATGGCCTGTAGTTAACGGAAAAGAAACAAAATGGAGATTCAACGTAGAATACGATCCATACGCAAGAAAATTCGCTAAACCTGGTGAAAAATTCGCATTCTACGGACCGTTATTAAAAACAATTAAAAGAGGTAACCTACAAGGGCCAATCGCAAGCAAAGGTAAAATCAACCTCAAAAACAAAGCGAAAATTTTCTGGAGACCGTTTATGGTACACCCTGAAGATCCTAAATACGATACAAAAGGTTACAACCTATGGCTATGTACAGGTAGGGTGTTAGAACATTGGCATAGTGGTACTATGACAATGAGGGTACCTGAACTTTACAGAGCAATGCCTGAAGCATTATGTTATATGAACCCTAAAGACGCTAAAGCACTTGGATTAAAAAGATTTGACTTGGTAGTAATCGAATCAAGAAGAGGTAAAGTAAAAGCAAGAGTGGAAACTAGAGGTAGAAACAAACCTCCAAGAGGATTAGTATTTGTTCCATGGTTTGATGAAAAAGTACTTATTAACAAAGTATGTCTAGACGCAACATGTCCTTTAAGTAAAGAAACTGACTATAAAAAAGCAGCAGTAAAAATTTATAAAGCGTAAGGATTTTAATGGATAATAAAAGACGCTCATTTTTAACTTCTATGGTTCAAGCCTCAGCTGCTGCTGTGGCTGCCGGAAGTATTGTAGGCGGGTTTGTCGAAGAAAACAAAGACAAACCTTTAACACTTCGCCCTCCCGGGGCATTAAAAGAAGAAGATTTTTTAAAAACATGCATTAGATGCGGGTTATGCGTCGAAGCTTGTAAAAACAGAGATAATAAAGTAATAATTGATGGAAAAGAAATTGTTACTTTATTTTTAGCTGCACCGGGAGATAAAAAACCAATTGGGACACCTTATTTTATACCAAGAACGGGACCATGTTTTATGTGTGATGACATACCTTGTATGTATGCGTGTCCTACAGGTGCTTTAACACCTGATATGTGTAAAAATGAGAAAGGTGAAGTGGCAATAGACTACGCAAAAATGGGGGTAGCCGTAATTGACCCTAGCAGTTGTATCGCTTTTTGGGGATTACAGTGTACGGCTTGTTATAGAGCTTGTCCTGAAATGGATAAAGCTATTAAAATCGAATGGAAAAAAAATGAAAGAACAGGAAAACACGCATATAGAATTCCTGTCGTATATGAAGATGCTTGTACGGGATGCGGAATGTGTGAAAATGCTTGTGTAACCGAAATAGCCGCTATAAAGATTTTTCCAAGAGAAGTTTTCTTAGGTAAAGCGGGAGACAGATACGTAAAAGGATGGGATGAAAAAGATCAACAAAGAGTAAGAAAAGCGAGTACTCAAACTACAACAAAAACAGGCAGAAGTAGAAAAAGTGCCATTGAAAATTTAAATGAAGGCATAAAATGGGATCAATAATAAAAAATAAATATCTCATCCTTAGACGTATTACACAATTCACTATTTTATTTTTGTATTTTGCAGCTCAATATTGGGGTTGGAAAATATTAGAAGGAAATTTAAGTTTTTCAAAATTTTTTGACATTATTCCGTTAGCAGACCCATATGCGGTACTCCAAATGATATTTGCAGGTGCTGTTATAGCAACCGATGTCATAATAGGAGTATTAATAGTCCTTTTAATTTACGGACTAATCGGAGGAAGGGCTTATTGTAGCTGGGTATGCCCGGTTAATCTTATTACTGATTTAGCGGCATGGGTCAGAAGAAAAACGCACCATGAAAAAGATAATTTAATTAATGTACAAAAAGTTAAAAAATTCCGTTATTTTTTTATGGTTGTATTACTATTAGTCTCTGCAGCAGTAGGAGCTGCGGCTTTTGAATTCATAAATCCCATAGGTTTCTTCACAAGAGGTGTAGCCTTTGGTATAGGATTCGGATGGGTTTGGCTTTTAGTGATTTTCATTTTTGACACTTTTGTCTTGAAAAACGGATGGTGCGGTCATATTTGTCCTGTAGGAGCTACTTATAGTTTAATCGGGGCAAAAAGTATTATCAGAGTATATCACGACAAAGACAAATGTACGAATTGTGGTGAATGTTTAATGATTTGTCCTGAAAATCAGGTACTTTCACCTATAATAAACAAAAAAAGCGACTATATAAGCGGTATCGAATGTACAAACTGCGGTAGATGCGTAGAAGTTTGTAACGATAATGCTTTAAAATTCACACTCAGATATATAATAAAACAAAAAGGAGAAGAAAATGAAAAAAGCAATATTAATTAGTGCTGCTGCGGCATTAATTGCTCTTACTGGTTGTTCTCAACAAGCAAACAGTACAAATAAAGTATCAAACAAAACTGTTGAAGTTACAGGAATAAGAAAAACTAATCCAAACGACGGAAGCGAAAATTTACCGGTTGTTGAATATCATGCTCCGGCTCCGATTCCTGGAAAAGTTAAACCATTTAAAAGATCTTTTTCTGATGCACCTCCTATGATCCCTCACAGCGTTGAAGGAATGGTTCCTATCAAAGTTGGAAAAAATATGTGTCTAAACTGTCATATGCCTCAAAATGCTAAAGCACTTGGTGTAACACCAATGCCTGAAGATCATTTTGTTGATAATTTTAAAAACGGTAAAAAAGTAAGAAGAGTAGCCGGAAGCAGATATTTCTGTACTACTTGTCATACTCCTCAGGCAAAACTCCCGGTAGCAGTAGAAAATAAATTTGAAAGTTTAAAAAACAAAGCCGGAATTCAATGATAGACAAATCGAAAAGAAATTTTTTCAGGAGAGTCTCCTCTCCTTTTAAATCTTACATCTTTCCTCCTTATTACGAAAAAAAAGAAGATTTCATCAACTGTATAAATTGTGAAACGAAAGATTGTTTAGTTGCATGCGAAGAAAAAATAATTCATATTGAAAATGAATTCCCAATAATCAAATTTGACAAAAACGGATGTACTTTCTGTGACGAATGTGCTACAGCATGTCAAAACGGTGTTTTAAAAACAGAAAATAAAAAAAATAAATTAAATGCAGAAATTATTATAAATCCTTCCAAATGTATCGCATGGAACCAAACAATCTGTTTTTCATGTCAAGACATATGCGAAGAATCTGCTATAATATATCACGGAATGTTTAATCCGGCAATAGATTTAGAAAAATGTACCGGTTGCGGATTTTGTATAAGCGTCTGTCCTACAAACGCAATTGAAACAAAAATATTATAGGAGACAATATGAAAAAAGTTATATTAATATTATTCGCACTGCTTGCTTACTCTTATCAAACACTAAAACCTAACAAAATAATAAAATTCAATTACTATATTTCTAAAATTACTTATAATCAAAAATTTTTAATAGCCGGACTTGAAAACGGAGAAATAATTATCAAAGATTTTAATACATTAAATAATTTTTATAAATTTTCCCTGCCTAAAATTCATGACTTTATGGGTGATTTAATTGCGATGCCAATTTATTCTATCGATATATCCCCGAATAACGAAACTCTTTTAATTTTAGCAGAAGGGGAAAATGCTGTAAGAGAATTTTTTTTATTCGATTTAAAAAACAAAAAACTACACCATATTTTTACGACAAAACAAACGTTAATGAAAGCCGAATTTATTAATAATAACCAAGTTTTTTTCGGATTATTAAGCGATGAAATCGGTGTATTTGATTTAAAAAATAAAAAATGGCTATACAAAATACAAGCAGGTAGTTATGTATTTTCTACTTTTGCCCTGAACGAAACAAAAACGAAAGCAGCGATTGGCGATGAAAGCGGGGCTGTTAAAATAATTGATGTTATAAACGGAAAAAAAATCAATGAAATTAAAGGCTTTAATAAAGATAAAACATTAAGTCTTGATTATAAAAAAACTTTTATAATCAACGGCAGCAGTGATATGAGAGTTGCAATTTATACTGAAAAAGGATCTACAAAAACAGAATTAAAAGCAAAATTTTTACCTTACGCAACAGCACTTTCTCCCAAAATAGATACATTTGCCATTCAATACGATGAAGCTAACGATATAATGGTTTATTCAATATACAAAAAGCCTCTTTTTATGCTAAAAGGACATACAATGGCATTAAACGGTATGAAATATCTAAATGATAAAAAAATTATAAGTTTTTCACCTGCGGAAATAATAATTTGGAAATTAAAATAAAAGGAGTCACATGAACATTTCAAGTATAATAGTAAGAACAAGACCTGAACACTATGACGCGGTATGGTTAAATTTACAAGAATCTCCCCTATGCGAAGTACATTTCGGAGATAAACAAAAAGGTGTAATTATTATCACAATTGAAGGTGAAAATGTAGAAGAAGAAATAGAAAAATTAACTCAAATCGAACAGATGCCTTATATTATAAGTGCCGATATGCATATGAGTTACTGTGAAGAAGAACTTGAAAAAATGAAAGAAAATATCGATATAAATAAAACTGTCGAAGAATTAAATACTGAAAAAAAAGCTGAAGAAATCGAATATTTCGGTTCTTTAAAAGGAAAATACTAATCTCTCCTCTTTTTCTCCGAATTTTTCAAATTTATTCAAAATACACAACAAAGGGCACTTTTTAGACACTTTCTTTTAATACAATAATGAAGAGAATAAGTCTCAAAAAAGGAGTAAAAATGAAAAAAATCCTTACAGCAGGATTAAGCGTTGCTGCTATCGGAAGCTTAGCATTCGCAGCAAACAGCTTAGATTCAAACCCAAACTTTAAAAAATTAAAAAACTTTCACCCAAAAGGTGTAAGTAACGACCAATGTTTAATGTGTCATAAAACAACAGATCCTGGAATTGTTGCTGATTGGCAACATTCTAAACACGCAAAAGCAGGTGTAGGTTGTGTGGAATGTCACGTTGTACCAAAAGATTATCCAACTGCTTTCAAAGCTCACCCAATGCAAGGAAGCAACTGGACAGTTCAAATCGCAGTATCTTCTGTAACTTGTGCTAAATGTCACGCAAAAGAAGTAACAGAATACATGAATTCTGGACATAGTAGAGGTGCGGCTCAATGGCTAGCAACTCCTAAAAACAAACACGGTTACCTAATGACAAAACTTTCATACCATTATGAAAGCTTAAAAGGTGCTAACAAGTCTTACCTAGTTGATGGTAAAACTATGGAAAAAGGAATCAGAACTGACGGTCCTGTATTCCAAGCAAATGAAAAAAATCCAAGAACAGCTGATTTAAACGTAGCTAACATTTGTATTCAATGTCACGGAACTACTATTAAATTAGACTCTCAAGGTAGACCTGACGCAACAACATGGCCAAATGACGGTATTGCTGCCTTATATCCTGACGGTGGGGTATCTAACTGTCTATCATGTCACAGCAGACATAAATTCAGCGCTGCTGAAGCAAGACATCCAGGTGCATGTACAAACTGTCACTTAGGTCCAGACCATCCGATGAAAGAAGTATTCGAATCTTCAGTACACGGACATATCTTCGAAACAAATGAAGAAGATTACAGCTTTGAATCAGGTGAACAAATCCCTGGTAAAACTGTAAGAGCAGGTACATGTTTCACATGTCACCAAGCAGCAATCAACGGATTAAAATCTACTCACAACGTTTCACTTAGACTTAAATGGAACCTATGGGCACCAGACAGTTTCTTAAGAACTGGTGGAAATGAAACAGCTGGATGGGCATTCTGGAAAGGTGGAGGAAAAATCAACGCCAACACTGTAACTAGAGGAAATCCTAAAGCAGGTAACCCTAACGGACCAGAAGCTGCTAGAGCTGACATGAAAAAAGTTTGTATGACTTGTCACCAAGCAACATTCACAAACAACTATTTCCAAAGAGTTGACGCAGCAGTAAAAATTTACAATCAATATAAATCTTTCGCAAACAAAATGATGAAAGACTTAAAATCAAAAGGTCTAATCAAATCAGACGTATGGAGCGATCCATTCTTCAAACTTTACTACTATCTATGGCATCATGAAGGTAGAAGATTTAGACATGGTGCTGCTATGGGATCACCAGATTATGCTCACTGGCATGGTGTATTCCAAGTAATGCAAGATATCAGAGAAATGAAAGATATTTATGATTACAGAATGAAAATGCTTAAAAAATACGGAGATCCTAAAAAAGCATTGGCAAACGAAGTTCCAATGCCAGTTGTTACTCACGAATAATCTCCTTGCCCTTTTGGGCTTTTTTTGCATCTATATTCAGTGTCAGTCACTTTTTCGTGTAATAAAAAGAAAAAAGGGAAACTATTTTTTCCCGTATTTTTTAGCAGCTTCTTCAATTTCTTTATCGCTCATAGCTTTAGCTATATTTACCATCATAGGGTTACCTTTTCCGGCTTTAAATTCTTTCATATCTTTAACAATTTGAGCTGGTGTCATTGTGTCAAGCTTTTTTGCCATTCCACCGTTATGACACATAGCACAATCTTGATATGCAAATGCTGCTAAAGCGAAAGCACTTAATACTAATAATTTTTTCATAATTATCTCCTTTTATAAAAATTTGGCAACTATTATATCAACAATTTAAGCTAAAAGCAATTTAATTTAAATAACTTTAAAAATCATATAAATTCCTACAGCAATTAGTAACACACCGCTAATTTTTTCAATAATTCCAATATATTTTTTAAGTTTTTCTATTAAATTAAGACTCCATACAGTAAATAACGCCATTAAAACAAATGGTGTCGCAAGTCCAAGAGTATACAAAATCATCATAAAAATACTTTTTGCCGGTTCGGTAGCGGCCATACCAACAATTGTTCCAAAAATAGGTCCGATACAAGGTGTCCATCCGAAAGCAAAAGAAAATCCAAGCAAAAACGCTCCGGTATTTTGAAGTTGAAGTCTTTTTTCAAAATTCAAAAACTTAAACCTATAAAAACCACCAAGATGAATACCAAAAAGAATTATAATTATTCCGGCAATTATATTAAACCATTTATTAGCAAAAATATTTCCTATCAAGTTGGCAGTAGCAGCACCTATTAAAATAAATACTACAGAAAATCCTGCTATAAACATTAAAGAATTAAAAAAAATTTTTAATTTTTCTTCTTTTGTTAATGATTTTTCTTTTAACTCCTTAGCACTGATACCGGTAATATAGAAAAAATAAATCGGTACAAGAGGTAAAACGCAAGGGGACAAAAAACTAAGAAGTCCTGCAATATAGCTCACAATATAAGGCATCTTGTCAAAATAATCAAATAACGAGTAAGTCAGATTCTCAAACATCTATTCCCTTTTTGCTTATTTTACCAAGTTTTTAAGCTCCTCTGCTAATGACAGTGAATTTTTTATGCAATCGTTAAAGCTAACACCTTTGTAAGCATTTCCATGTAAAAATATACCTTTTTTTTGAGTTTCATCAAATATTTCTTTAACAAGTTTTTGATGGCCCAAAGAATAGTTAGGAATTGCTTCTTTATGAATTTTTATCCACTTAAATTTCGGATTTTTAGCTCCGGTTATTTTTTCTACGTCATTTTTAGCAATTTCTATAATTTCTTCTTCACTCAAATCTTTTATATCAGGATACCTTGCACCTCCGAGCATTACCCTAATTGCGTTTCTATTTGGGAAAATATATTTATCCATTAAAATTCCAAGAGTTTTTTCTTTTACGCTCAAAATCCCAAAACTTACAGGTTCAATTTTTTCATAATCAAATCCTACAATTGCTACCGGATTATATTCAATTTTTTCTAAAAGATTTGAAAGTTTTTCATATTTTCTTAAAATTTTCGCAGCTTCAAAAGAAGGTGTAGCAATTACTACCTTATCAAAATCTTTAAGCTCATCAATATTTTTAATCTCTTTTTCAATAAATTTTGCTTTAGTTTTTTCTTTTAATTTTTCTATAAACTGACTCATTCCATACTCAAACGAATGAAGTTCCCCGCTTGGCTGCCCTCCTCTTTTTAATTTTATCATTCCTTTAAATAAACTTCCGTATTCACACTCTATTTTTTTTAGTTTTGGAAATGCCGCGTTCATAGAAGTTTTCTCAGGAGTCGAAGCATATATTCCCGCTAACATCGGGGTCATCATTCTTCTTGTAAATTCTTTACCAAGTCTTCTGGTGGCAAATTGTGCTACAGTCTCTTCTCTATCACAAATCGGCTCTACAAAAAACTCCATTGCCACTCTTAATTTACCCCAAAAACTCAAAATATCGCTTTTTAAAAAATCAAGGGGTTTTAAAGGAATTTCAATAAGTTTATCATCATAAATATATCTGATCTTGCTATTTTCATTTGCTTTAATCGGTGTTATGCCAATCTCTTCACACAGTTCCATAGTAGCGGGAGAATTACTCAAAAAACCATTCACTCCCTCTTCTAAAAGATATTTATCAACTTTTTGTGTATAAGCTTTACCTCCCCATTTTTCTTTTTCAAAAACGGTAATATCGTAATCATTTTGAAGATAATAAGCAAGACTGAGCCCGCTAATTCCTCCGCCTACAATCGCTAGTTTTTGCATAATTTCCTCCTAAAATAAATAATCGATATTCCTCCGATAATCATAAAAAAGCTTAAAATCTGTCCCATAGTTAAATGATCTATTATGAATCCTAACTGAGGATCTGGTTCTCTCCAACGCTCGCATAATGTTCTAAAAAAACCATAAGTTAAAAGATAAAGTCCTATAAGTTCCCCTTTACATTTATAAATCTTTTTATACCACAAATATATTATAACAAAACTGAATACTCCTTCAAAGAAAGCTTCATAAAGTTGGCTTGGATGTCTTAAAATTCCGTTGACATATATACCCCACGCCACATCCGTTGCCCTTCCGTAAAGTTCTTGATTTAAAAAGTTTCCGATACGCCCGAAAAAATACCCAAGAGGCACCGAAAGAGCGACTACATCCATAAGTTTCCATAAATCAATTTTTTTTATTTTCCAATATAAAAGCGTAGCAATTATGAATCCGATAACCGCCCCATGATAACTCATACCTCTAATCCCAACCAGTTTCCCGTTTACAAAAGGATTAAACATCTCCCACGGATGAGTAAGATAATAACCATTATCAGGAACATAAAAAATAAAATACCCTATTCTCGCTCCTAAAATTATTCCTATCTCAGCCCATACGAAGTATTCATCTATAGTTTTCCTATCAAATCCGAATTTTTCTCCGAATTTGACCGCCGCAAAATAACCGACTACAAGAGCGGTAATATACATAAGTGCATACCAATGTACTTTGAAGCCGAAAATCGTAAAAGCTATAGGATTAAAATGCTCATAAATATGCTGCCAATATTCCATCACCAAAAAGCCTTTTTTGGAAAATTATATCATTAAAGAAAGAAAAAAGAAGAATTAATCGATTTTTTGAGCGATTATTTCAAGAGGATGAAGAAATTTTTTATTATCCCCTACTTTATCAAGATGTTCTGTAATTTGCATCCTACAAGCGCTACACTCAGCACTTACTACATCAGCATCTACTTTTTTTATCATTTCAGCTTTTATAAGCCCTTCTTTTCTGGCTAAATCGAATTTTTCACTTTGGATCGTTATTCCGCCAAAACCACAGCAGACATCCGGGTCTTCCATTTCTTTTATCGTAGCGACTTTACTTACAAGAGCGCGAGGTTCTTTTCTTATATTAAATACTTTTCCAAAATGACAAGCATCATGATACGTGACTTTCATATCTTTTTGTTTGTCTTTTAGTCTCTCTTCAAGGTCTGTATATTTATATAGCCACTCGGTAGTTCCGAATACTTTATCTTGAATTTTTTTATATCTTTTTAGCCAATCTTCACTCATATAATGTCTGATATACTCTTCCCAGTCTTTTTTAATCATTGCAGTACAAGTAGCTTCCGGAATCAAAATAGCATCTACCTCATCTATAAATGTTTCAAAATACTCTATATTTTTTTTAATTAAATATTCCGTAGTATCAAAATCTCCGGTAAAATAAGCAGGAGCACCGCAACATGCCTGTTTTTTAGGAATTAATATATCAATATTTAAAAATTTTAATATTTTTACAAGAGCATCTCCCACTTCCGTATAATTATAATTAGCAAGACATCCTATAAAAATAGCAACCTTTTTTTGAGAATTTTTTGCTTCGATTTTTTCAGGATATTTTTTTAAAAAAGTAGTCTTTCTAAAAGCCGGAAGAAGTCTTCCTTTATGAAGCATAGGCAGACTAAAACGGCTTCTTATAGATTTTTTTTCTTCTTCTATTTTAAAACCGCATGTTTGAAAATAAAATCCCAGCTTGCTTATCAAATCATACGCCCATCTATGTCTGAGTAAAAAGAAGAAAGCTCTTTTAAACCAGGCTATTCCATATTTATCGGCAACTTTTTTTCTGGCGTTTTCAATCATAAAATCCGTAGGTAAAGAGTTTGGACATACTTCAACACACTGATTACACAAAAAACAACTCTCAACAGTATCTTTAAAAGTTTTATCAATTTCTATTTCTCCTTCTTCCACACCTTTTAAAATATCCAAAAAACCTCTGGGAGATGTAGCTTCATCCGGATTTATTCTGTGAATTGTACATCCGGGGATACATTTACCGCATTTAATACATAAATCGCTAATTTCGCTGAATTTAAACACGCCCTGCCTTTTTGAATCGCAATTTATCAAATCGCTTAATAATTGTCAACCTTTCATGGAGTTGAGTCTGTCAGCTTTAGAACCTATGGAAGTAATTTGTATACCGAAGTTTCCATCTACAATTACTACCTCTCCTTCACCTATTTTTTTATCTTCTATCAAGATATCAAGAGGTTCGTTTGCTAATTGATCAAGTTCTATTATGCTTCCGATATCCATGGAAATAACATCTTTTAAAAGCATAGTTTTTTTACCGATTCTTACTCTTAACTGAAGTTTAACATCCATAAGCATTTCAAGTTGCTTTACTTCTTCACTTATTTCCACTTTACTTTCTGATTTGTCGGATTCACTTACACTTTCAAAAATAGATACGAAATCTTTGTCAAATAAAATATAACACTCTTTATTTACGTTTGCTATTTTACAATCCAATACCAAAGCTTTAGCATAGGAAGAGAAATCTTCTTCAGTTTCGATAAATGACGCTTCTTTTACATCAAATTTTAAACTTTCAATATCATTCTGAGCTTCAAGGGTTGATGTTAAAGACCCTAAAATATTAGAAACTATCTCTTTTGTAGCATCTAAATCGTCTTCGTCGATTTCGCTTTTAGCTTCTCCTTCACCTCCAAGCATCATATCGGCTATAGCAGTTGCCAGTTCAGGATATAAAATAAAAACAATTTCACCTTTTGGAGATACTTCGGCATTTACTTTTACATAGGGTGTAGAAATATCAGGGATTTTTTCTGTCGATTCCTTTAAATTAACTTCAGGCGCAACACCTGTTAAACCTTCTATTACAGATTTTATTTCATTAACTATTATTTCAAATAATTCATTCACTTTCTTCTCCTGATTCACCGGTTATTTGTTCAAGTCTTTGTTTTCTTTTCTCCTCAAGTTTTTCTAAAATTTCTTTAATTTCATCATGCTCTGTTCTTAAAATTTCTCTTATTTTTATTGCCCTTCTATATCTTTGAACTCCGAAATCCGCTACGAATTTTTCACGACCGTCCACTTTTACCACCACCGTATCATCAGCAGGTCTGTCAAGTTTTATGATATCGCCTTTTTGTAATTCAAAAATCTCTTTCATAGTAAGTTCCGCATATCCGAGCACTGCTTCCAAATCCACTTTTGCTCCTCTTAAAAGAGCTCTTAATTCTTTATTTCTACTTTTTCTGCTGCTGGTTTCACTTAGCATCAAATCTCTGCTTGCAAGTTTGGGTAAAAGACTTTCTATGGTAATAACAGGATAACAAATATTCATCATCCCGCTTGTCTGACCGATTACAATTTCCATAACGACCATTACTACAATTTCGTTTTGAGCTACGATTTGAACTACGTTCGGCGAAGATTCTTTGGCTTCGATAACAGGAAACATTTCCATAATAGGAGACCAAACTTCTCTCATATTTTGAGTAATTACCCTTAAAATCTGGTCAAGAAGATTTAATTCAATATCAGTAAACTCTCTTGTATTTTCAAAAGGAAGCCCCGGTCCCCCAAGTAATCTATCTATCATCGGAAAAACAATACTCGGATTTAACTCCACTACTCCCTTTCCATCAAGTGGTTTTAGGGAAAAAACGTTAAAAGAAGTAGGACTTGGCAAACTCATAAGAAATTCACCATATGTCATCTGATCCACAGAATGTAGATGAATTTCCACGATACTCCTCATAAGAGAAGATATGTCACTTGCTAAATTTCTTGCCATTTTATCATGAATAGCTCTTATTGAGCGGAGCTGTTCTTTACTTACTCTGTTGGGTCTTTTAAAATCATATAAAGTAACTTGTCTTTGCTCAAGTATATCAGGAATTTTATCAAGCTCATCAGGAGCAATATCCTCTTCTTCAACAACTTCAAGCAGTGCGTCAATTTCTTCTTGAGAGAGGATTTCAGCCATTTAATCTTTCCCTTATTTTTTTAATAATTTTTTTATGAATTTGAGATACTCTGCTCTCAGTTACACCCAAAATATCGCTAATTTCTTTTAAAGAAAGCTCTTCAAAATAGTAAAGTTGAATTATTAACTGTTCTTTTTCGCCGAATTCTTTTAAAATCTCCTTTATAACCTCTATAAGCTCTTCTTCTTCTACTTTTTTGGATACATCTTCATAATAATTCAGCTGATCTTCAATAGGCATTACCGAATAGATATCGTTAGCATGTCTGGCTTTTCTAACTTTATCTACATCGACATCCAAAACTGCGGCAATTTCTTCATCGCTTGGCTCATATCCGTGATTTGCCATATATCTTTCAATTACTTTATCAATATCTTTAATAAGTTTTCTATCACCCCTGCTAACTGTATCAAGACTTCTTAAAAAATCAAGCATAGCACCGTAAATTCTTTTTTGTGCATAGCCCCAAAAATTATCGTTTATGGAAGCATCATATCTTTTAGCAAGCTTGACAAGCTCTTCAAACCCTATAGAAACCAAATCGTTAAAATCCACATTACTTGGCAATCTCTCTTTAAGTCTGGCAGCCATTGCCTTAACTGCCGGCATATAATCAATCGCCAATGAATCTCTGTAAGCTTTCAGATTGTCTGTATATGGATTTTTAGAACTCATTTTTTATTCTTTCTGATGATTTCCAACTCTTCTTGTTCGATCTCTTTAATAAACTCGTAGCTATCAAGGATAAAATCCTCTTTTTTTTCAAGTTCTTTAATCTGAACATCCAATATAGAATCAACTTCATGTTTATTAAAAAAGACGATTTTTTTAACATCCAAAAATTTTATATAAAATGCCACACTGCCAAGAGCAATAATATAAAAAATTAACGTTGTTATTATTGTAGCAAAAATAAATTCAATTGCGTCAAGCCCTTTTATTATAGAAAAAATAATTCCTATAAAAAATCCGCTGACTGTAGCAAAATATATAAAATTTTCTCCTCTCATATTTCATCCTTTTCCTATTAAAACCCTGAAAAAATTTTTTTAAAGAATTTCGTAAGACCGCTGTCTTTTTCAAGCACTTTTCGTTCCGAAATTCTGGCAATTTTTTTTGCTATGGAAATCACTTGCTGAGAGACTTGCAAATTCGGATGCTCTTTTACAAAAAGCTGCCTTTTAGCCGAAGCTAAAAATATGGCTTTGTCATTTTTTATATGCCCCAGCATTAAAAGTCTAAATTCATCTCTAAGATTCTGTTTAGCGACTTTTAATATTTTACTAAAAATATTATTCGCTTCTTTTTCCGAATTCACCTCATTTAAAATCATATAAGCAATTTCCCTTTTTTCACTGATTACCTTTATCATCGCATACGCATCCGTAATCGCCGCAGGTTCCGGGACCGTAACCACTATAACATCATCAGCCGCGTCTAAAAACAACTGAACTCTTTTATCAATTCCGGCACTCGTATCAATCAAGAAAAAATCATAGTCTTCAAAAACATCAAGTTGAGTTAAAAAATTACTAAGTACCATTTCATCAGCAAAATTTATTATTTCTTCTCCGCTTTCCCCGGGTATTAATACAAAATCCTTTTCTATTTCTACAATTATATCCTTTAAAGAAGCTTCGTTTTTTAATACATCTAAAATATTTTTCTTAGCATTTATTTTTAAAATCACATCAAGATTAGCCAGTCCTATATCAGCATCAAATAAAGCGACTTTAAACCCCAATGAATGTAAAGCATATCCTAAATTGGCAGTTAAAGTCGTTTTTCCAACTCCTCCCTTTCCACTCGTAACGGCAATTACGCGGGTTTTTAATTTTTTGGGTTTTTGGGTTTTAACCAAATCTTTTAATTTATCCGCTTGCGTTTTCAACTAAGCTCCTTATTGAGGATGCCTTTTAGTATATAATCCGCATCCGCCACTATTAAATCATCCGGCACCTCTTGTCCTATGGAAAAATAACTGACAGGTTTTTTCGTATCGAGCAAAAGTGAAAAGATATTGCCATATGTTTTTGTTTCATCAAGTTTGGTAAAAATCAATGTATCGATAGGAAGAAGTGAAAAATTTTTATATATATCCGTTAAGTCATCATATTTCGTAACTGCCGAAAGCACTAAATTTACATTAATTTCAGCAAAAGAATCAACTTTAAGGAATGATTTTAATTTTTCGATTTTCTCTTTGTCATGTTGAGAACTTCCCACGGTATCTATAAGAATATAATCGTTGTGTCTTAAGGCATTAAGAGCCTCTTCGAAATCACTTGGATCCACTACCGTTTCTATCGGAAGTTTCATCATTTTGGCATATGTCATAAGTTGTTCAACCGCTCCAATTCTATATGTATCAAGAGTAATAATTCCTACTTTATGACGTTGGGAAAGTTTATAAGCATATCTAGCTGCCAGTTTTGCTATGGTAGTCGTTTTACCGACTCCGGTAGGACCTACGAACATCATTATTTTTTTATGAGGAGGTTTTATCTCTCTCTCAAGTCTTATAGGAATCATCTTTTTAAGAAGCGTGTGAAAATATCTTTTTATAGTATCTCTATTTTTTCTCATTTTTACAGGCATATATTTTATTGTAAGTTTCATAATCTCATCAAGATGCTTCGGACTCATTCCGCTGGCACGAGAGAGAGCATATATTTCACTAAATTCAGGCGGCAAATCCAAATCGTCCTTATGAATGATATCCCAGACGGTAGCTTGAAGAAATTTAAGTGTATCGGCAAGTTTTGAAAATTCTTTTTTTAGCTCTTTTATTTCATCGTCATTAGTTACAAAATTATTTTTTTTGGGTTTATTTATTTTTTCATTCCCGGATTCCGAATAATTAACCGTTTTGTTAATTTCTTTAGCAACATTTGATAATTTAAGCATAACCTCATCTACCGAATCTCTTTTTTCAGGCATTTGAAAATCTTCTTCAATAGCTACAACAATTTCATAAAGCCCGGGAGAAGTTAGTGTTTTTCTTTTTATTTCTTTACTTGAAACTATTACTACATCATCTCCTAATTCAGCTTTTATTTTATTTAACGCTTCCGTATAAGTAGGTGCCGTGTAAGTTTTTAGTTTCAATTCAATCCTTTAATGCCAAAGGTACCAATACCGAATCTCTTTGTTTAAAGTATGGATGAGGTATTTTCAGTTTTTTTGTGTTTACTTTTATATTATTATACAAAATTATATCTAAATCCAGAGTCCTTGGTGCATTTTTAAAACTTCTTTTTCTTCCGAATTTTTTTTCGGTATAAAGTAAAAAATGTAAAAGTTCATTCGGAGAAAAATCAGTGGCAATTACCATAACGGTATTATAAAACCAAGGCTGATTCAGATATCCAAACGGCGGATTTTTATAAATTATAGAAGTCTGTAAAACATCCACTTTGGAATGTGAATTAAAAAAATTATAAAGCTTTTTAAATCTTCTTATACAGTTACCCACATTACACCCCACGCCGATCAAAGCCCTGTTTTTTTTAAGACTTTTTTTTACCGGTGCGGGGAAAAAAGTAGTTTTTATTATCTTTTTCATTATTTGGGCATTCCTCTGCCGGTAATGTATCCGTAAATTCTTCTCATTATTCTTTTTACGACAGGAGTTATGTCTTTTTTTTCTATTGCTCTTTTTATTGCGCTAAAATCTCCCAGATATTTAGCCGTTTTATAAAGAATCGTTCTTATTTTACTTATACTCATATTTCCTCACTTAATACGTGACATTTATCATCTTTTATCATTACCATATCTTCAATTCTTATACCGAATTCCCCCGGGATATAAATTCCTGGTTCAATGGTAAATACCATTCCGTTTTGAATTGGCGTAGTGTTTTTAGAATTTACATAAGGCCACTCATGAATATCAAGCCCTACACCATGCCCTAAAGAGTGAACGAAATATTTGCCATATCCGGCTTTTTCGATAATTTCTCTTGCGATTTTATCAAGTTCGTTTATCGGCATCCCTACTTTTACGGCTTTTATAGCTGCTTCTTGGGCTTTTAGTACCGTGTCATATGCTTTTTGTATCTCTTTATTTTTAAATTTCTGCCTTTTAGACATTGAAATATTATCACCTATAAATATCGTTCTTGTCCTGTCCGAGCAGTATCTTTTATGTTTTAATCCGGCATCAAGAAGCAGTAAATCGCCTTTTTTTAAAATTTTATCGGTAACCATGGCATGAGGTTTTGCAGCATTTTCGTTTATAGCCACTATCGGCTCGAAACTAAGTTCTCTTCTTCCTCGATTTGTTAATTTTTCTTTAAATCTGTAAGAAAGTTCATACTCATCAATTCCGACAGTAATCTCTTTTTTGAATTCTTCAAACGCCTCCGCCCCGAGTCTTACCGCTTCTTTTATTATTTCAAGCTCTTTATCGCTTTTTATCATTCTTTTTTTATGGGACATAAAAGGTACATTTTGTAATTTTACTACCTTCGCTAATTTTTCATAATTCTCTTTTTGCCAATTTGTAGGATCGATTTTAAGTTTTTTAGGTCTGTGTTTTAAAATAAGTTCTCTTGCTTTTTTTACTAAATCCCTAGCTTCCACTACTTCAGCATCGGCATTTTCTTTGGCATCAAGAGTATATCTTCCGTCAGTAATTACGTATCTTTTATCACCGAGTGCCAAAAAAAGAGCGTTATCGCTGCTCCAGCCACACTCGTAATAAATTTCATTCTCTTTATTTAGAATGTAATTCATTAATTTCCTGCCTTTTGAGCCTCTTTTGCCATTTTAATTTCATTTAGAATTTGCATCATAGCAAGAAGTCCCAAATGATAACTAAACGGTCCAAATCCTGTAATAGTTCCGGCTACCACATCACTAATCATTGATTTGTGTCTAAATTCTTCTCTTGCCGCAATATTACTTAGATGAACCTCAACAGCTGGAAGTTTTACGGCTCTTAAGGCATCTCTTATTGAAATAGAAGTATGAGTTAAAGCAGCCGGATTTATAATAATTCCATCAACCCCTTCATTTAAACATTCCTGAATAGCGTCAACTATATCGCCTTCATGATTTGATTGATAAAATTCAATTTCAAATCCGTTTTGTTTAGCCACAACTTCCATATTTTTATTGATATCTTCCAGTTTCATAGGCCCGTAAATATTTACTTCTCTAATTCCCAACATATTAAGATTTGGTCCGTGAATTACTTTTATTTTCATTTATTCTCCTTTTTTTGTGTAATTTTACTATAATTTAGAAAAACTTAAGGAGATGGTTTGATTAAACTTAAAGCCGATTACGTTTTACTAATGGATAATAAAAATACCATATTAAAAAATGCCGAAGTTATATTTGATAAAAAAATAATTGATGTTGGATACGACTTGGAAAAATGCGAACAAGAAATATATCTTGGAGAAAATTCCATATTAATGCCGGCTCTTATTAATTCACATACCCACCTCGAATTTAGTTCCAATAAAACACTGCTTGAATACGGTGATTTTATTTTGTGGTTAAATTCTGTAATCGAACACAGAGAAAATTTATTTATTAACTGTAAGGGGGATTGTTTTAAAAAAGCTGTTGATGAAATGAAAAAAAGCGGCGTATGTGCTTTTGGAGAAATAAGCTCTACTGGAGATGATTTACGATATTTAAAACATTCACCGTTAAAAGTGGTTTATTTCAATGAAATTATTGGAACAACTCCGGCAGCCGTTGATATGCTTTATCAAGATTTTCAGGCAAGACTAAATGAATCGATGGAACTTCAAAATGAAAAATTCAAAATAGGTATTTCAATTCATTCACCGTATTCTGTTCACCCTTTTTTAATGGATAAAGTCTTAAATATAGCAAGAAGTGAAAATCTGCCGGTACAGACACATTTTATGGAAAGTAAAGCTGAGAGAAGATGGCTTGATGAAGGTGAGGGAGAATTTAAACTGTTTTTTGAAAAACATTTTAAAAACGCAAAACCACTTATAAAACCAATTGAATTTATAGAAAAATTCAGAGGCTTAAAAGCCACCTTTATTCATTGCGTACACGCAAACGAGGAAGAATTTGAAAAAATAAAAGAGATAAACGCTTCAATAGCCCACTGTCCCGTTTCAAACAGACTCCTAAATGTGGGACTTTTGGATTTGGAAAAAGTAAAAAATTATTCGATAGATTATTCCGTGGCAACGGACGGACTCAGTTCAAATTACTCTTTAAATCTTTTTAAAGAAATAAGAGCCGCTCTTCTCATGCACGTATCTCTTCATCCGAAATATTTAGCAAAAGATTTATTAAAAGCCGTTACAAAAAATGCGGCAAAATCGTTAGGATTAAATAACGGAGAAATAAAAAAAGGAAAAGATGCAGATTTAATAACTTTCAAATTACCAAACAGTGTAGAAAATTTAGAACTGCTTCCTCTTCAGATTATTCTTCATACAAACGAAGTGGAAAAACTTTATATAAACGGAAAAGAGGTCTAACCTCTTATTTTTTATTTGTTATATCTACTATTTCCACTCTTCTATTCAGAGCTCTGTTTGTAGAAGTGGTATTAGGTACAAGCGGATATTTTTCACCGTAACCTTTTGCTACTATTCTTTTTGGATTTACTTTATAAACTTTAACTAAAATATCTTTAACGGCTTGAGCCCTTTTTTGAGAAAGCCACAGATTATATTTCTCACTTCCGACATTATCTGTATGCCCGGCAACTTCAATTTTTAAATGTGGGTTTGATTTTAAAACTTCAGCTACTCTTTGTATATCGGGATAATAAATTTTTTTAACCTCCCACTTATTAAAATCAAAATTAATTCTTAAAGTAGTTATAATGGGGCATCCATTATGGTCAACCGCTAAATTTTTTGGGGTATTTGGACATTTATCTTTAATATCGGGAACTCCGTCTCCATCACTATCTTTAGGTATTTTATATTTTATTACCTCTTTTACTATTACTTTCGGTTTACATTCGCTTTCATTATCGTCCCATCCGGAAACTTTCTGATTTCCAGCCAAATCCAACACACTATTTGCCATAGGTTTTTCAGCACAGCCTATAAACAAAAACACTGAAGCAATTCCTAAAAATACAAACTTTTTCATTTTTTCTCCTATATTAAAATTTCTCTTTGACCTTTTGCGTTAGGAGGAGAAAGTATTCCCGCCCTTTCCATCTGCTCAATAATATTCGCTGCTCTATTATATCCAATTTGAAGTCTTCTTTGAAGATAACTGATACTTGTTCTTCTTTCTTTAAGGATAATCTCTTTTGCCTCTTCAAAAAGTTCATCCACATCTTCTATTTTTTCTAGCTCTTCCGCTTCGCTTTCAAGTTGAGAAATAAAACTATTATCATAATTCGGTTCTCTTTGAGATTTCAAAAATTCCACCACTTTTTCTATCTCTTCTTCACTAGCAAATGGAGCATGAAGTCTTATAAGCCCTGTTATTCCCGGAGGAGTAAAGAGCATATCACCTCTTCCTAAAAGACTCTCCGCTCCGAATTGATCTAAAATTACTTTAGAATCAATCTTCTGCCCCACTTTAAAAGAAATTCTGCTTGGAAGATTTGCTTTAATAAGCCCGGTTACTACATCAACACTAGGTCTTTGAGTGGCGACTATCAGGTGAATACCGCTGGCTCTTGCCATCTGAGCAAGTCTGGCTATTGCGTATTCGACGTCTTTTCCGCTGGTCATCATTAAGTCCGCAAGCTCATCGATTATAATCACAATATAAGGCAGTCTCTCTTCTTTCGGAACTTTTTTATTATAGCTTTCTATGTTTTTTACTCTTGTTTTTGCCATAAGCTTATAACGTCTCTCCATCTCTTTTACCATAGCGTTAAGTGCCGTTATGGCTTTTTTGGATTCCGTAATTACAGGTGTCAGAAGATGAGGAATATCATTATAAATGGAAAATTCAAGCATCTTAGGGTCAATCATTACAAATTTAAGCTCATCCGGAGAATTTCTATATAAAAGCGATAAAATCATAGCGTTTATCCCTACACTCTTACCGCTTCCCGTAGTCCCAGCTATTAAAAGATGAGGCAGTTTTTTTAAATCCGTTACAAAAGGAGCACCTACTATATCTTTACCAAGAGCTAAAGTAAGAGGTGATTTTGCCTTTTTAAAAATATCGCTCTCAAGTATCTCTCTTAAATAAATAGTTTCCATCTCATCGTTTGGAATTTCTATTCCTACAACATCTTTTCCGGGAATCGGAGCCTGGATACGGATAGATTTGGCTTTTAAAGCCATTGCCAAATCATCCTGAAGAGATAAAATTTTACTGACTTTAATATGAGGAAGAGGCTTGAATTCAAACGTTGTAACAACAGGACCTATGTAATATCTTACTACGTCACCTTCTATTTTAAACTGCTTTAATTTCTCAAGCAGTACTTTTATTTTTTTATCAATTTCGGCTTCATTTACTTCACGTTTTTTCTTAGGAGGCTTTTGTAAAATATCAAGTGAAGGAAATTTCCAGTCTTTTGGTTTTTCTCTCTCACCAACCTCAATTTGAGATAAAAGTTTTTTAGTATCTTCCAACTCCTCTACGTGAGTCACTTTTGAAATTTCTTTTTTATTTTCTGTCTCTTTTTTTTCTAGTGTTATTTCTTTTTTCTCTTCTTTTTTTATTTCAGGTTGAGGCGTTTTTATTTCTTCATTATCAAGTAACGGAAACTCTTCTTCATTTTTTTCAATCTTTTCTTCAACTTCATTTACTTCTTGAGTTTCTTCTATTTTTATTATTTCTTCAGGTGTTTGATCGCTTTCTAATCTCTCATCTTTATACTCATCGTTATTTTGCTCTTTAATAACTTTTTGTGATTTTAAAGACTGTTTTATTTTTAAATATTCAAAAATTTTATCCTCAAACACCAAAAACAGCCCCCAAAACCCAAGCACGGCAATTAAAATACTTACTCCGAATATCCCTATATAATTTTTAAGCGTATTTACAAAAAGTTCCCCGATTACACCTTTTTTTAAAATAAGAGCCTGTAAAAAGAGTAAATCGAAAAAAAGAATAATCACTCCAAGAGTTTTTATAGAACTTTTTGTATCAAATTTTTTAAAAAAGAACATAAAAAGCAGTACAAATAGAAAAATATCAAACAGATATGAAAGATATCCGAAAAGTTTAATATTCAAATCACCTAAAAATTTTCCAAATACACCCACATAAGACGCGTTAGGAAAAATATTCGATACAAATATATATAAAACAACCCCGAGAAGAAAGACAAAAAAAGCTTTTCTTAAAATCCCATATCCTTTTTTATGGAATTTTATCTTAAATAATTAAGAAGCGTCAAATTATTTACTTTTGCGATTGAAGCTAATAGTGCTTGATATGAGACTTGAAGTGAATTTAGTTTCATAGAAGCTTCACCTAAATCGGTATCGATATTTTCCGATTGTAAAGTTTCTACGTTTATTTTCAACATATCCACTCTTTGAATGGTAGTATCGAATTCATTACTGACAGCCCCGATTTTAGCATGTGAACGTCTTACTCTGTCTATTACGTGCTCTATCGCTTCAATTGCTCCTTGAATTCCAAAATTTCTTGGGTCATTCGAAGAAGCATCGGCAAAATTTTTACCATTTTCCACGGCAGTTATAGCATTTTGTAATGTTTCAAAAAAATCGTTCTGAGGAGAATCTATTGTAATTGCGTCATTTGCCATAAACATAATATTGCTGCTTGGCTTATTACTGTTTAAGTTAAACATTGCAAATTCTACTTTAGAATTTTGCGAAGACAAATCTTTTAAATAAAATCTTCCTTTGTCATCCAGCCCGGTTTGTATTTTGTTTTTAGCTTCGTTTACCGCTTCATTATAACTCTCAGGCGTATCGCTGCTTGGCAGAGTATCCGATACTATCATAGACACGACATCACCTAACTGTTTATAAGTAAAGCCTTTAGTAACTTTTTCTTTTTGACAAAGTTTACATGTTACCGGGTCAATTTCACTGGTAGTTGTTATATTATCAAAAGCCGGTGTTACATTACCTTCAGAATCATAAACCTTATAACTATTTCCGTTTACATTAAACGTAATCTCATCTTCATCTATTGTGATGGAAGCTTTATTAAATTTTCCGTTTATATCTTTATATCTAATCTCCAACGTCTGAGGCAAATCATTACTGCCTAACACATCAGTAACTAACGTATCTTCCGTAGCATACACCTCATCCATAAGTTTAGTTATCTTTTCACCGTTTTTTATATAAAAACCGCTCTCTTTTGTTATTTGCGAAATATTAGAATTGATTAAATTCCCTCTCTTTTCAAAATAAATCTCATCTAAATTTAAAGAATCTTTTCTTCTGATTGCCTGTAATTTAGTCGTATCATGAAGTGAATGATATACATTGTCATTATCATCATCTTTTACCACGCTTAAATTAAGTGAAAATTTAGAATTTCCGTTTTTTTCGATACTTGGGTCTTCAATTACTATTTCGCCATTTATGAGATTTACATTTACTTTAAAATTATCTGTAATGGTTTTTAATAAATCATTCATGTTTTTATTTAAATCAAGTCCTATCGGTCCTACCGAATTTCCATCGATATCAGTTCCCTGTACCACAACAAATCCGACATCCTGAATATTCCCGTTCTCATCAAGAGCTTTATCTCCAAATACAGATTTCAGGCTGTCCTGAGCTATAGCATCTCTACCATCAGCTTTAAATACGGCTCCAAATCTAAATACTCTATTATCCATAAAACTATTAGCAGCTTTAATACTGCTTATATCCCTTATAGTATTAAAATTACTTTTTTGAAATTCAATAAAATATTTTCCATCACTTACAATACTTTTTAAATTATCTTCAAAAGATAAATTTTTATCATAACTATCACTTGCCACCATATAAAAATCAGTATCCATTTTACCTGAGCGCAAATCTTTTATTTGAATTTCACCCATATCGTTTAAACTGACATCTACCACTTTATCATTTGTCGTATTTCCATAAAGTTTACCAATATCCTCAAGCAAATCCCCTACTCTTTTAGAGTTATTGAGTTCTAATACACTCTCAAAACTCTCTCCGTTTGGCTTTCTACCTTTAATATAAAAATAACTTGTGCCATCACTATAACTCCCATCCCCGTTATCAATATCTTCAACTCCGGTTAACATTCTGATTTCACTATTTATATTTATAGGCTCATTAACTCCCACACCACCTGGTTCTGCCGGATTTGGATTATTTTTATCTATATACAACTTCCCGTCTGCTCCTCTAACTACAAATTCCGGATTTGCTTTCATTTTATCAAACTGAGGAATGTTTGTCGTTAGATGTTTTTTATAGTCGTTATCTCTTCCTAAAAATATTTCACTTCCCGGAATATTATATTCTCTCTCAACACCGGCACCTAAAAAAGCTTTAACGTATTTATCATTGCCAACATATTTAAAATCATCGCTTATAGGTTTTTTATCAAAAGCGCTTCCGCTGAAGATATATTTTCCATCAATCGAAGTATTAGCCAAATCTTTTAAATGCTCAAGCTCGCTTTTTAGTTCGCTTACTATCGCTTTGCGGCTGGTAATGTCATTTGTGTCATTTGCCGCGTTTAAAAGTTTTGTTTTAAAACTTGTTAGTGTTGTAACGATATCATTTATCGTAGTATCCGTTTCCCTGGCAAAATTAAGAGCGAAATTTGCCGAATCTTTTATCTGCGTAAAAGAATTTATCTCTTCGTTTAGTTTCAAATATTTGGTAAAAACAGTGGGATTATCGTACATGTTTTGTATTTTTTTGCCGGTTGCTATTTGTGTCTGAGTTTTAGTAAGCTCATTAAGCTCTTTTTGATGGTTTACTAAAAAATTGTTATAAAAAGTAAATTGAGTAACTCTCATCATTTTCCTTTGAAGGATTTAAAAAAAGAAAGCAAAAAGTGTTCCTATCTTCTTTTTATCTCCGCAACCGCTTTTTGAAGTTTGGCATTCAATTCTTCTATTTTTTTAAGAATTTCTTCAAATTCTTCAATTGACTCTATATCCGCCTGATATAGTTTATCAAACACCTCTTTGAATTGTTTCATAAGCCCGTACATTGTATTTGTAATAGTTACTAAAGTTTTACTCTCATTTGTAATAGTTCCGCTGCTTTGTTTTAAAGAATTTATAGTAATTTCCACTTCTTTTGTAGCTTCTTGTGTTCTCTCAGCCAGGTTTCTCACCTCATCCGCAACTACTGCGAATCCTCTCCCGTGTTCACCTGCCCTTGCCGCTTCAATAGCAGCATTTAACGCTAAAAGATTTGTCTGTTCAGAGATATCTTTTATCAGTTGAATAACATTATTTATTTCTTCAATTGAATTTTCCAATTGTGAAAAACTTTCATTCGTCTTATCGGTAAAATTAACAATTTTATCTATTTCATGGTTTAAAAGACTGAATGTCGATTTTAATTCTTTAATAAGTTCTAAAACGAAATTTTTCATATCTTCATGCTTTTTAAGCTCGTATATTCTCTCTTCACTCTCTTTTGCTATATCTTCTAATTTACATTCTTCTTCATGTTTTTCTTGTTGCGTAGTCATTTGATGTTTTAAAGAATCAAGCTCTGTTTGAAGTTTTAAATTAATATCTTTTAAGTTTTCGTTTTCTCTTCTTAATTCTAAATTTTCGTTTTCAAGTTGTTCAATCTGACTTTTTAGCTCTTCAATTTGCTCGATATATTTTTTACAGAACATGGATTTTCCCTTTTATCCAGCGCTTTTACTTTTACACTGGTTGTTGTGTTTTCTATAAAAAATATATCGTCAATTTCGATTTTATTTAAAGAGGTTCTTTTACCGTTTTTTATAATTTCTCCAAAGCCTTCTTTTTCTCTTTTTTGAGGATTCATGGTCTCATATACGCTTTTTAGAGAATTTAAAGCGTTTTGTTTTGTATAAATAATTTCATTTGTTAAAGCTCTTAAATTTTTAGAAAGAAAACTTATTTCTTCTTCATATTTTTTTATTCTATTTACAGGCGAAAAAATTTTAAAACTCTCATTTAAATTTTTAATTTCAGTTTCTTTTTTAGAAATAACCACATTAATCGAGTTAAAAAATTTTTCTTTTACAAATTCTATTTCATGTTCAATATTCTGTAATCTTTTTTCTATCGAATTTGCTTCAAAAAGTTCTTTTAAATGATGAAGCGCTTTTTCTTTTTTTTGAACTATATGAAAAGCTTTATATTCAAATGTGTTTATCATTTCATCTATCATCATTAAAATTTCGTTTTTATCAGGCAGGGCAATTTCCATAGCGTTACTTGGAGTAGCCGCTCTTTTATCAGCCACAAAATCGCTTATCAAATAATCAATTTCATGTCCAACTGCTGAAATTATAGGGGTTTTTGCCTCAAATATAGCATCAGCCACCACTCTTTCATTAAAAGCCCACAAATCTTCTTTACTACCTCCCCCTCTTCCTACAATAATTAAATCAAACCCATCCCCATCTTCAAATCTGTATTCATCAGCTTTTTTTATATTTTTTGCTATATCTTCAGCCGCTTCTTCACCCTGGACTAATGTATTAAAAAGATAAAATTCACTTAAAAGCCATCTTTTTTTAGCAATTCTTAACATATCCTGTAAAGCGGCGGCAGTAGAAGAAGTGACAATCGCTATTCTTTTTGGAAATTTTGGAAGAGGCTTTTTTTTATCTTCATCAAAATATCCAAGAGCGCTTAATTCTTCTTTTAACCTCTCAAACGCAAGCTGAAGCGCACCTATGCCACTTGGTGTAATTTCCTGAGCTATTAATTTATATTCGCCTCTTGGAACGTAAAGATTAACAGCCCCATACACCAATACCTTATCACCTTCTTTAAGCTTAAATTTCATACGTGAGAGATTACTTCTCCACATTGCGCAATTTATTGAAGATTTATCGTCTTTAATAGTAAAATAAAGGTGTCCCGAGCTGTGATATACGACTTTACTTACTTCTCCTTCTACTAAAACGATTTCAAAATGAGATTCAAGTATTGATTTTATCTGGTTGTTTAATTGAGTAACCGTTATTGCTTTCAACTATTTTCCTTTTGATTCTGGGAGACATTTTTACCAAAATATCGTATGTTATTGTATTAAAGTTTTTTACAAACTCTTTTATATCATCAAATACTACTACTTTTTTATGCTCTCCCTTTACAATCATATAATCCATAGAAATTTTTCCGAGCGCTTCAGTTTCTTTTAACTTACATCCGTGAGTAAAATATGGTATTCCGTCTGCGTATCCTACATCAATTGTGGATATTTTTATTTTCTTTTCACTCATAAATGTTTTATTATATCCGCAACCCTCTTTACTATCAAGTTCTCTGGTACTTACAACATCCGCAACCAAACTCATTACAGGTTTGTATCCTTCTATTCCCCCGTACATGGCTATCCCCGGTCGCACAAAATCTAATGTATCAGGCAGCTTGGATAAGGCAGCGGAATTTGCTATATGAAAATACGGACATTTTATATTGTATTCTTTACAAAATTTTTCTATTTTTTCTTTAATTTGTAAAAATTTATCATACTGTATAAACGTATCGCAACCAAACTCATCGGCACAGCAAAAATGAGAAAACACTCCTCTAAGTTCAAACTCTTTTTCTTTTATAATTTCAAGCGCTTCATCCAACTCTTCTTCTAAAATTCCGTTTCTTCTAAATCCGGTATCGATTTTTAAATGAATATAAGGATGCCTGTTTTTTTTAAGTTGAGTAAGAGAATTTATAGCATAAGAAAAATTTATGGCCCCTCTATTCGTCGGTGGATTAAAAATTAAAATTTCTTCAAATTCCCTGACTAAATTAGCTTCATCTATATTTCTTACACAAACTTTTCTTATGCCATATTCTCTTAAAAGTTTAGAAATACTAAATATACCATGACCGTATGCATTATCTTTAATAACCGCTAATATATTGGGATTTATTTTGGAAATTTTATCGAGGTTTGAAAAGAAGTTTTGTTTATTCAGATAAATAGTAGCCACAAGGGATTACCCTTTAAGTGGCTTAATAAGTTCAAACGGATTTTCGATAACTCTTTTTCTGTCTACAACATAAGGAATAAGTGCCACTTGTCTTGCTCTTTTAATAGCTTTTTGAACCATATCTTGGTGCTTTTTACAAGTACCTGTTAATCTTCTTGGCATAATTTTATATCTCTCAGATAGTGAATATTTAATTAAATCTAAATCTTTATATCCGATGTAATCAACTTTCATTTCACAGTATTTACATCTTTTTTTTCCGTATTTTTTCTTTGGATCTGCTGCCATTATTTATCCTTTAAAATGGTATTTCGTCTTCATCGATATCGATTGAAGGTATTTCATTGTTTTGTTGTGTTGGTTGTTGCATCTGAGGCTTAGAAGCCGGCTGAGAAGGCTTGGTATATCCGCCGGCACTGTATCCACCTTCTTCTCCACTTGATTTAGAATCCATAAATTGAACTCTCTCAGCTACGATTGAATGTTTTGAGCGTTTTTGTCCGCTTTGATCAACCCATTGATCTAAAACGAGTCTTCCTTCGATTAAAACTCTTCTTCCTTTGCTTAAATACTGGTTAGCGATTTCTGCACTTCTACCAAATACAGTAATGTCTATAAACATAACTTCTTGTTTATTCTCACCGGTTAAAGTATCTTTATAAGTTCTGTTTGTAGCAAGCCCGAACTTAGCAATAGCAGTTCCGTTAGGAGTATATCTAAGTTCTACGTCACGAGTTAAATTACCGATGAGAATAACTTTATTAAACATTTTTCGCCATCTCTTCCCAGCGTTTAATATCTCTTTTAGTTTCGTATTTAACTGTCATAAATCTTAATACTTCTTCGTTGTATCTTAATTGTCTTTCAAGTTCCAATACAGCTTCAGCAGGTGCTTTATAATAAACTATATAATAATGTCCTCTTTCGAATTTTTCGATAGGATATGCTAATTCTCTAACACCGATATTGTCTACCGCTACTACTTCTCCACCGAAATCGTTAATAATTTTTTTTACGTTTTCAATAATCGCCGCTTTTTCTTCATCTGTAAGAGTCGGCTTAACGATAATCATCGTTTCATAATGTCTTAAGCTCATTAAATCTCCTTTTGGCTTTTTAGCCCCAGTGTCCATTTGCTTGGAGCAAGGAGGCGTTTTTTTTAATTTTTGAGGCGTTATTATACTATAATTTATTTTTTTTTACAAATTTGTCTTAAAACCCCAAAAGTAGTATAATTCTTAAAAAAAGGAGAGATTATGTCAAAAATTAAAGTGGCTATAAACGGACTTGGTAGAATAGGGAAAATGGTATTATGGCATTATGTAACAAAAAAACCGGATAACATTGAAATAACTGTAGCAAACGGCGGAAGCGGAACTCCTGAAGATTTGGCCTATATGCTTAAATTTGATTCTGTACATGGAAAATTTCCTGTAGATGTAAAATATACCGATGAAAGTTTAATAGTCGACGGAAAAGAAATAAAGATAGTTAGTGAAAGAGACCCTGCCAAACTTCCTTGGAAAGAAATGGGAGTAGATATTGTAATAGAAGCTACTGGAAAATTTACTCAAAGAGACGATGCGGCAAAACATTTAGAAGCCGGAGCAAAAAAAGTAATTATCACAGCACCTGGAAAAAATGTTGATAAAACATTCGTTCTTGGAGTTAACCACGAAGAATACGATCCTGAGAATCACCACGTAGTATCAAACGCATCATGTACAACAAACTCACTAGCACCTGCCATGAAAGTTTTAGACGAAGTATTTGGCGTTGAGAGTGCTTTAGTTACTACCGTTCACGCTTATACTTCAAGTCAGGTTACAATAGATAAGAAAAAACCTGGAAAACACAGAAGAGGAAGAGCCGCTGCGGTTAATATTATTCCTACAACAACCGGAGCTGCTAAAGCAACTATTGAAGTAATACCTAATTTAGCCGGTAAAATGCACGCAATGGCTCTAAGAGTACCTGTACCTGATGTTGCCGTTACTGATATCAGTGTTACTTTAAAGAAAAACACAACAGCTGAAGAAATTAATAAAGCTTTTGAAGATTATGCGAATAATCAATTAAAAGGAATTTTAGAAATTACTTATGATGAAGTTGTTTCTACCGACTTAATAGGAAATCCTCACTCAAGTATCATCGACGGACTTACTACAAATGTAATCGACGGTAATAAAGCTAAAATTCTTGCTTGGTATGATAATGAATTCGGATATGCCGGAAGAGTTTTAGAATTAGCGGAGCTTATCGCTTCAAAAATGTAAAAAATCTCTCCTTTTTTGGAGAGATTAACTTTTAGCAAGCTTACTTACATAAGCGTTAGACACTCCTAAATATCTCGCAATTTCTGAATATTTATATCCGTTTGCTTTAGCCGCTTTGATAGCCTCTTTTTTATCTTCGTATTCAGCAAAAAAGTCACTTAATTTTTTTCTAATAACTTTTATATTTCCGTCTTCATCTTTGATAATTTTCGGTTCTTTATAAATTTCTTCAAGTTCAAATTTTTCAAGAGGTTTTCTAAGCCATTCAATATATTCATCAAGCGGTTTGGTTAATATTTTACTGTCGTCAATAATTTCAAAAAATTTCGTTTTTTTAAGTCTGAGAGCAAGTGACTGATATTCCCATTTTGTTACATCATCTACAAGTCCTAAAGCAACCGCATTTCTTTCTATATATTTAACAACTTTCCAAAAATGATCTTCATCAAAAAGCATATAACTCTCAAATCTGCCTTTCCATAAATGCCCGATTCTTCCGGTTTTATAGTTATACCACGCCGCATAAGCACTATTTAGAAATCTCATAGCTTCAGAAATATTAGGAAGATGTGTTTCAATAAGAATATGATAATGTGTAGGTAATATCGTAAAAGCATGAAAAGTTATTTTATAATCAAATTTAGTTTTAAGCATCAATTCCATAAATTTAAAATAATCTTCTTTTTCATTAAAAACAACACTTTCATTTACACCTCTGTTTACTATATGATAAAATCCGGGATCGTTTACTCTAGGTTTTCTTGCCATTTTACCTCCTCTGACACTTCAAAATACTTGATACTAAAATTTTACACAAATTTTACATAGATTGTAAAGATAAAACTAAAAAAGTTTTATTTAATTTTAAATCGACATTTTTTTAAATTTTATTAAATTTTTTCTACTCTTACTATTTTATTTCCTCTTTTAACAAGTCTAATTTTATCCCCTTTTTGAATATTTATTCCCTTTACCACTACTACAAGTTTTCTACCGTCATCCAATCTTATAAACAATTCCTGTGCATTTGCCTTATCTGCTTCATAACCCACAAATGCTCCGGCCAGTCCTCCAAGAAGAGTAGAAATTGTATTTCCCTTTCCTTCACCAAACATACTCCCAAGCACTGTACCTGTATAAGCCCCTATAACTGTTCCGCTACCGTCATCTTTTAAAACAATATTTTTAACATCTTCAACAATGCCTTCTTGATACGTTAGCTCTGTATTAACATCACTTAAAGCCACTTCATTTGAGTTATACAACTGGGTACAGCCGGTAAAAATAAAAAACGAAACTAAAATTATTAATATTTTTTTCATTCTTCCTCCTTAATATCTTTAAAAATTTTTAACACTAATTCATCATATACTTTTTTATAAGCTCCTAAATAATCTTTTTTATATCGTTTTATAATATTAAAATTTTTATTATTAATTTTACCTATTAAAACCACTTTTTTATTATCAAAATCTATAAAATAATCTTTTATTTTTACAATATAAATTTTTTGAGGTTTATTATTTTGAAATTCCCAAGGATATGATTTTATATTATAATCTCCTGCTAAAACACTCAAAGAATCAACTAAATAACCAGTAAAAAAATCATCGGGAATTTGGTTTATTTCAGTTTTAAGCAGTATCAATTTATTATTTTTCTTAGCTACAAGCTTACCTGAATATAAATATTCAGGTACCTCGACATTAATACCTATTTTCTTATCGGTTTTGTATTTATTTTTAAAATCATTCTTCCAATATAAATAACTTTTTTGTGAACAACCCCAAAAAATAAGCAAACAAGATACAATAAATAACTTTTTCATTTTTATTCTCCAAAAATCAGCGCATTTGGCTTATTATCTATTTTCTTTTCTATTTTTTGAAACAGTTTAATACTTTTATGTGTATCATTTAAAAGTTTATTTAATTTAATATAAAAAATAGAGTCTTTTGAATACCCTTTTGTGAGATTATTTATATTTTTTAAAGCATTATTCAAATTTTTTGGAATCTCTTTTGTTTCGTTATTTTCAAGTATCGTGTTTAACGAAGTTAGTGTTTTAGACGCAGTATTTAAAAGGGTGCCTAATTTATTATTGGTATCATTAAAAAATTTACCTATACTGTTTATATTATTTTCATAATCTATTTTTGAAAGTTTATCCAATATCTTATTAAGTTTTTCAACAATACTTTCTTCTTTTACTTTTATTACCGGAATTAAATACTTACCGTTAATTATTTCGACATTGCCTTTTCCTTTAAAGACAAGTTTAATTTTTACATTATCAAAAATAGGATTGTTTTTTACAATTATTGCTTTTAAACCTCTTTTTAAAGCATATTTGAAACCTTCTTCACCTCCAAAAGCAGAAACATCAAGTTTTGCATTACATTCCGTTAATATACTTAGACTATTCAAATCTAATTTAGAATTTAGATAATTAATATATCCTACTTTAAATTTTCTATATATTAAAGGATTTCCAACTCTCAAAAGACCGTTTTTATTATCTTTTATTTTTATAATTACATCTATATATTTTGTATCTCCTCCTAATTTATTATCAAAAGCATCATTTCTGCTAGGATACAATATAAAATATTTTTTAGTTAGAGAAGATCCCGTCTCAAGTGTATCAAACTCAATTCCTCCGATTAACAGCTGAGAAATACCGGGAATTTCCATTCTTAAATTATCTTTATCAAAATTTATATCTAGTCCTCTTATATTCCAAAATCTTGTCGAATCATTTATATATTTAGCATATTCTTTTTTTATTGAAATATAAATATTTACCTTTGAAGAATTTAACTCCACCTTCCTTATGCTTCCGACTTTAATCTCTTTGAAATAAACAGGCATCTTATCTTTTAAACCGTAAGATTTTTCGGCAATTAATTTAATGATTTTTCCATTAAGGATATCGCTATCCAATGGCGGTTCGTCAAGTCCTGTAAATTTTCTTTTTGTAAATTTATTCTCTTTTGCATACATTTGTATATACGGACCCGTAATTAATGCTTCAAGTCCTTTTATTTTCCCTATTTCTACAGTTGGTTTTACTATCCAAAATTTAGTCGTTTCATTTAAAAAGGGTTCAGCATCTTTATGCATTCTTACTCTTACCAAAACACCTTTTTTTAAAAGTAACACATCCTCTACCACCCCTACTTTTACATCACGAAATCTTACAAAGGATTTTTTTGGCTCAAGTCCTCCGCTGTTTTTAAAATATATTTCAATTAAAGGACCTAAAGAAGAATAATATTTATATAAAAGCCATCCTCCAATCACAAGTGAAATAATAGGCAAAGCCCAAACAATAAAATTTATCTCTTTTTTCTTAATTTTTACTTCTACTATATCGTCCACAATACTCTCCTAATTCTGTAATATCTAAACTAATCACACTAAAAACCGTAAAAATTACCATTATCAAGAAATACAACGCACCTTCTCGCGGAATTACCGAAATACTTTGTGAGTGTATAAGACCGCTTAAAACAACAACCACAAAGACATCCAGCAATGACCAATGACCGGTAAGTTCTATAAATTTATATAATTTTTCTTTTAGTCTTAAGAATCTACAATTTCTTTTTTTTACAGAATATATTAAATAAAAAATAATAATAAATTTAAGCACCGGTATAAGAACTGAAGCCAAAAATACTATTATAGCAATCGGATAATCTCCTTTTTGCCACAAAACAAATATTCCATCAATTATCGTATTTGTCGTACTTTTAAAAAATTTATTTGTTTGAAGTATTGGGAATAAATTAGCAGGAATATAAAATATCAAACCAGAAATAGCAAAAGCAAGAGCCAAATTATTATTGCCTTCCAAGCTTAATCCGCATCTCCTACATTTTTTAACATTATTTAAATTAGTAGCACCACAATGATGACATCTTTTATACATCCAATAGCTCCCAGTAAGCCGAAATGTTTATGTATCTGTACATATAGATCATTAAAACAAACAAAATTGCCAAACTTACAAAACCTACACCTAATAAGATATAACCATATTCAAATATTTTCACCAAAGAAACTAATATAGCTACAAAAAATATATCAATATATACAAATTCTCTAAGAATAGTAATTAAAACAAGCAGCTCTTTTGAAAATTTAGACTTTATTTTAAAAATTCTAAGAAGAGAAAACATAAAAGTTGCAGAAATTAACATCAATGGAAAAATTACAATAGTCATTAAAGTAAAAAAAGACAAAAATACATATCCGTTATTAAATAAAAAAAATATAGTTTCTATTATTCTGAGTTCTCCATTGTATCCTGCTATATCTATACCAATAACAGGAAACAAATTAGCTATAAAAAAAAATATGAAAGCACTTAAAGAAAAAGAAAATAATTTTAACAGCAGGTTATTATATTTTTTATATAAAACATTTCCACAAATATTACATATAGCTATTTCATCGTTTGTTATATTCTTTTTTATATGAGGTGTTTGACATCTGTTACAAATAATTATTTTATCTAAATCGTTCAAATATTAAGCCTTAATTGTTTTTAAAATAATAACAAAAAAATAAATGATTTTGTTTTTAATATTAGGGGGTCAGAGAGCTTTTATTGAAAATTTAAATGGCGGAGCCGACGGGACTCGAACCCGCGACCTCCGGCGTGACAGGCCGGCATTCTAACCAGCTGAACTACGGCTCCAAATTGGCATTGTAGATGGTGGTCGCTGCAGGGCTCGAACCTGCGACCCCCAGCTTGTAAGGCTGGTGCTCTCCCAACTGAGCTAAGCGACCTTTTTGTCTAGGATTTTTAATTGGCGTCCCCAACGGGATTCGAACCCGTGTCGCCGCCGTGAAAGGGCGGTATCCTAGACCACTAGACGATGGGGACAAATGGTGACCCGTGCTGGATTCGAACCAGCGGCCCTCTGCTTAAAAGGCAGATGCTCTACCGACTGAGCTAACGGGTCTTTTTCTCACAACTTGTCGTTGTGTGGGTGAAATTATAGGAAAAATATAACACAATGTCAAGAAATATTTATATAAATTTTTTATATTTTATGTAATTTATATGTCATATTAATAATCTAAAATAAATAAATTTATAAAAAAGGCTTTAAATGTCAAACAAATCGTTTAATAAAAAATTAATTAATGAAGAAGTAAACTTCGAAGAGGTAAATCCATCAAATAGGCCAGTAATATCACAAACAGACATAAGAGGAATTATTACCTACACAAATTCTGTCTTTAGAAAACTTTCAGGTTATAAAAAAGGAGAAATGTTAGGTAAACCGCATAATATCATAAGACACCCTGATATGCCGAAAATAATATTTAAAGAAATGTGGGATACAGCATTAAATGGAAAAGCTTGGAACGGAGTTATTAAGAATTTAATAAAAGACGGCAGATATTATTGGGTAGAGGCGTTTATAACACCTATATATCATGACAACGGAATGATAATAGGATTTAGTTCAGCAAGAAAAAGTATGGATGAGAACTTAAAGAAATATTATGAAGATAAATATAAGGAAATAAAATTAAAAGAACTAAAAGATAACAATAATATTTATAATTAATTCATTTTTGAACTATTTATTTAATCGAAGATAAGCATCATGTGGAAAATAATAAAAATCACTATTAGTTTATAAATTTAATAATTAGAAAAGAATAGAAAGATTATTATCAAATACGAAAATAAAAATAAAGATTAATAATAAAAATAAAGTCCCTACAAATCACTTATCACATATAATTAATACAAATAAACGGAATATATAAGAGAAGATAAAAACATACAATAAGCCGAGAATAAAAAGACAATATAAGAACGAATAAGATTTAAGATAAAAAGAATTATTTTAGATATAGATGAGTAGATAATTAAGATTTGAAGCAAGATAAAGAACAGAAACAATCAAGAAGGATAAACGCTTAGCGCCAGACACATTGTAAATGTGGCTTTAAAAGATATTCACTGATAAGCGTAGCAGGGACCTACTTTCCCACTTCCGTAAGGAAGCAGTATCATCAGCGCTGTAGGGCTTAACTTCCTGGTTCGAAATGGTTCAGGGTGTTTCCCCT
>Ga0256838_1000198_pt1 | contig 42132 bp, 40 predicted proteins | sample 4571419metaG_FD_185978 | JGI IMG/M metagenome (GOLD analysis project Ga0256838, IMG submission 185978) | Hydrothermal vent microbial communities from Guaymas Basin, Mexico - 4571-419 | ecosystem: Environmental > Aquatic > Marine > Hydrothermal vents | place: Mexico: Guaymas Basin | collected... | reverse complement strand
TGACCAAAATTATTGCGGCCACCCCTTCTGACGATAGGCTCTGTTAATTTCTTCTCCGGTTCAGTCTTAGTAACCTCTTCATAGGTTGGTATGACCATATGCCTTCTTCCAGGTGTTACCGGCTTAAATCTTTTTAACCCCATATTCTTTCACCCCTCTTATCTTTCTTGTTTGACCTCTAAAACTCATTGCAGTCTATTTTATCAAATTATCCCTTCAATACTTCCAACTTTTCTATTACCTCACCCGGTTTTAAAGTCACTATAGCCTTTTTCCAACGCTTTGTTCTTCCCATAAACCTTCCCAATCTTTTTGGTTTTGACTTCATATTTATAGTATTCACCTTATCTACCCTGACCCCGAATATTTCCTCAACAGCCCTCTTTATCTCAGGTTTCTTGGCATCAAGCCTAACTTCAAAAACATACTTTTTTCCTTTCCCTTCATTCAACTGAGTTAAAGCTTTCTCAGTAACTATGGGCCTTATTATTATGTCGTATGGATTCCAACTCATAGCCTATCCCTCCCAAGACCTCTTTGTTTCTTACTAAGCACTCTTCCTCCTCAACTTAAGTAACTGAACCTGTCTTTTCCCTCTTTTTAACTCACTACCTCTTAATAACGCATCTTCTATCTGCTTTATTGCAGGTTCTGTAAAGAGCAACACTTTTCCCAACATCGCTATATAAGCATTTATATTTTCTGCTCTTACCAACCTAACGTTGCCAAAATTCTTCAAAGATTCTTTCAAGTTTTTGTCTTCTCCAGAATAGAAAACTACTATCTTCTCTCCAGCTAACTGAAGTTTCTCAAGAGCCTGCTTCATCTCTTTTACAGAGGGCTTCTCAAACTCAACCTTTTCAATTACCTTTACTTCACCATTTCCAAGTCTAAAAGAAAGCAAGCTCCTAATAGCTCCATTCCTTTTACGACGTGGAATATTGTTGTAAAATTCCTGAACCTTGGGACCATGAGCCACAGCCCCACCGACCCAGTGAGGCGCTCTTATAGATCCCTGACGAGCACGACCCGTCCCTTTCTGCCGCCAAGGCTTCCTTCCGCCACCACGCACCTCAGAACGCGTCTTAGTTTTCCGTGTCCCCAAACGCTGATTTTCACGCAACAACAAAGCCACTTCTGCAATAAGCGCTGGCTTATAATCGAAACCGAACACTTTTTCATTCAACTCTATCTTCTTTTTTTCTTGTCCATCAAGGCCGTACACAGCTATCTCTACAGCCATTTTAATCCCCCCTTACGACTAAACCTTGTTATCACTACCTTATTCAGCTGCTTTTGGCTCAAACTTTTTGTCCTGATACTTCTTAACTGCCCACTTTACCATTACCAAACTACCAATACTACCGGGAACTCCTCCCCTAACCAACAATAGGTTGTGTTCTGGAATTATTTTGACTATCTCCAAATTCTGAACAGTTCTTCTAACATTTCCATGATGACCCGGTAATTTCATATTTTTAAACCAACGCCCGGGATCGGTAGAAGCTCCAACTCCTCCCGGCCTGTATTCAAACTTCGTACCATGAGACATTGGCCCTCCTGCAAAGCTGTGTCTTTTAACTACACCCTGATAACCTCTACCCTTTGTAGTTCCGGTTACATCAACATACTTAACATCAGAAAAAACCTCTGCCACTGTCAACTTCTGTCCAACTTCCACCTTCTCAACCTCTTCTGGGGTCAATCTGAATTCTCTTAAGTACCTCAAATAAGGAACACCTGCTTTCTCAAAGTGCCCTGCCATAGGCTTGTTCGGAAGTATGCGTTTTCTAACCACCTTCCCATCTTTTCGCACCTTCTTGTAGCGTTCCTTCACTTCTTCAAAACCAAGCTGAAGGGCCGCATATCCATCTTTATCAGGTGTTCTCTTTTGAACAACCCAACAAGGACCAACTTGTATAACAGTAACAGGTATGCTATTTCCCTTCTCATCGAACACCCTTGTCATTCCCAACTTTTTCCCGAGCAAACCTATCATATCTTAACACCCCCTAATACACTTTGCCGACTTTGCTACCATCAGCACTCCTTCAAATATAGGTCTTTACTCTACGCCATCTTAATCTCAATGGCCACTCCAGCCGGTAATCTCAACTTTTTAATCTCTTCTATAAAATCCTTGGTTGGTTCTAAAATGTATATTAATCTTCTATGCTCTCTTATCTCAAATTGTTCTCTAGAATCTTTGTTAACATGAGGAGATCTCAACACAGTCCACCTGCTTATTTTCGTTGGGAGGGGAACTGGCCCCTTCAACTTCTGATTGGCTTTTCCATCCTTATTAAGGTTATGCACTATCTCAACTATTCTCTTAGCGGACTGATCGAGCACTCTGTGATCGTAAGCTCTCAAGATTATTTTCATTTTCACCTCAATCCCCTCCTTAAACATTCCATTTATGTTGAGTGTGACTCATTCTCCATTATTCACCTTTTGGCTTGATCCCCAACTTTTCCATAACATTAGGCGGTACCACATCATAGTGAGAGAATTCCATTGTATAGGTACCGCGTCCCTGAGTGAGAGAACGCAAGTTTGTAGCATATCCAAACATTTCCGCAAGCGGGACATATCCCTTTATAACTTGAGCTCCCGCTCTCTTTTCCAATCCTTCCACCTTTCCACGGCGGGAGTTAAAATCACCCATAACGTCTCCCAAAAATTCCTCAGGAACAACTATCTCGATTTTCATTATTGGTTCAAGCAACACAGGACCTCCTTTTTTCATACCCTCTTTAAAGGCAATAGAAGCCGCAATTCTAAACGCCATATCAGAAGAGTCAACCTCGTGATAAGAACCATCAAACAAAGTGACCTTTATACCCGTCGCAGGATAACCAAATATAGCACCATTTTCCATTGCCTCTCTAATTCCAGCCTCAACAGAAGGAATATACTCCTTAGGAATAACCCCACCAACAATTTTATCTACAAACTCAAAATGTTTATCCTCAAGCGGCTCCATCTCAATCCAAACGTGACCGTATTGACCACGACCTCCAGATTGCCTGATGTAACGTCCTTCAACCTTGACAGGCTTGGTAATGGTCTCTCTATATGCAACTTGAGGCTTACCCACATTTACCTCAAGTCCAAACTCTCTTTTCATACGATCAACCATAATCTCAAGGTGAAGCTCACCCATTCCAGCAATAATCGTCTGCCCTGTTTCGTGATCCACCTTTACCTTAAAGGTCGGATCCTCTTCCATCAACTTTTGAAGAACCTGACTCATCTTCTCCTCATCACTCTTGCTCTTTGGCTCAATTGCCATAGATATAACAGGCTCTGGAAAGTCCATAGATTCAAGAACAACAGGTTGATTTTCATCACTTAAAGTCTCACCCGTTTTAGTATCTTTCAAACCAACCAACGCCACAACATCACCAGCCGATACTTCCTCAAGCTGCTCACGCCTATCTGCAAACATACGTAGAATACGACTCACTCTCTCTTTACGTCTCTTATTAGCATTGTAAACATAACTTCCCGACTTTATAACTCCAGAATAAACACGCACGAAAGTCAACTTACCAACATAAGGATCAACCATTATTTTGAAAGCAAGCGCTGCTAATGGAGCTTCTGGATCAGTTTCGCGAATAAGCTCCTCATTCGTATCAGGATTCCAACCTTTAACCGGAGGAATATCAAGAGGAGATGGCAAGAATTCTATAATAGCATCCAATAACATTTGCACACCCTTATTCTTGAAAGAACTTCCACAAAGAACCGGTACAAGCTCTCTCTTTATAGTTGCTGCACGCAAAGCCCTTCTAAGTTCCTCAGTCGTTATCTCTTCTCCTCCAAGATACTTATCCATGAGCTCCTCATCAGTCTCAACTATTTGCTCAATCATCTTCTCACGCCATTCCTCATAGAGACTCTTCAACTCATCATCAAGCTCATCTATTGCCGCTTCTCTAAATTGCCTTCCATCGGGATCCACATCGTAATAATAAGCCTTCTGATCCAGCAGATGGATCACCCCTATAAAAGAATCCTCTGCACCTATTGGAAGCTCAATAGCAACTGGATTAGCTCCAAGTTTCTTCTTCATTTCATCCAAAACGTTGTAGAAATTAGCTCCAATTCTATCCATTTTATTAACATAGGCTATACGTGGAACATTATACTTTTCAGCCTGACGCCAAACTGTTTCAGACTGAGGCTCAACTCCACCAACCGCACAGAAGATGATAACAGCACCATCCAAAACACGAAGAGCACGTTCAACCTCAGCAGTAAAGTCAACGTGTCCCGGAGTATCGATTATATTTATACGATGATTTTTCCAATCACAACTAACAGCTGCAGATTGAATGGTAATTCCTCTTTCCCTTTCCTGCTCCATGAAGTCGGTTATCGTATTTCCATCGTCAACATTTCCTATCCTATGAGTACGCCCTGTATAGTAAAGAATACGCTCAGTCGTTGTTGTCTTACCTGCATCTATGTGAGCTGCAAGTCCTATATTTCTAACTTTCTCCAAAGGAAATCTCCTCATCTACTTTTCCCCCCTTTTTTTCTCAACAAGTAGGCAATACCTCCTTTTATCTACCCCATCTAAAATGAGCAAAAGCTCTGTTTGCCTCCGCCATTCTATGGGTATCTTCTTTTTTCTTTATTGCTGCTCCTTGATTGTTGTATGCATCAATAAGCTCTTCTGCCAAACGCCTAAACATTGGTCTCCCCTTCCTAGCACGAGCGGCCTCAAGTATCCAACGCATAGCCAATGTCTTCTTACGATCCTCAGGAACTTCCATAGGAATCTGATAAGTAGCTCCACCCACACGACGCGGACGAGTTTCAAGTTCAGGCATGCAATTTGAAAGCGCTGTGTAAAAAACTTCCAATGGATCTTTATCAGGCATCTTTTCCTTTATAGCATCAAGTGCCCTGTAAAAGACCTTCTGAGCAAGTGTCTTTTTACCCTTTTTCATGAGGTGATTTATAAACTTTCCAATTAACTCCCTTCCATACTTGGGATCTGGTTCCACTGGAATTCTCTTGTATGCTCTTTTTTTTCTTGGCATCTTTCCACCCTCCCCTGAGTTATCTTAATACTTTTACTCTGTACCACTTGTGCGTTTCAGTTTAATTAGTCCATTCCTATTCTTTTGGTCTTCTTGTTCCGTACTTACTTCTACTTCTTCTTCTTCCCTCAACGCCAGCTGCATCAAGCGCTCCACGTATAACCTTGTAACGGACACCCGGCAAGTCCTTAACACGTCCTCCTCTTATAAGGACAATAGAGTGCTCTTGCAAGTTGTGTCCAATTCCCGGAATGTAAGCCGTAACCTCTATCTTGTTTGTAAGACGCACACGGCAAACCTTACGCAATGCTGAGTTTGGCTTCTTAGGAGTAGTCGTGAAAACACGTGTACAAACTCCCCTCTTTTGAGGATTTCCCTGAAGTGCTGGTGCTTTCGTTTTCCATGGCTTAGGTTCTCTTCCTTTTCTGATCAACTGGTTGATTGTAGGCATGTTGCAAACTCACCCTCCTTAATCAATTGTATTGATTTTGTGATTCTACACACCGAAAACGGGTGTCCCACTACCACAATTCTCATATTACCTATAAGAATATAAGCTTGTCAACTAAACCAGCTGCCTTAATCATTTGATATTATAGAATGCTAAGCAATTGTCTCACAACAGGAGATGAGGTATATGGCCGATACAAAACTTTGGAAAATATGGGTTTTGGATTTCAACGATGAGGGAGAGCTAATCTTTGAAAAAAAGGTTGTTAAATTTGATGAAAAATTTTTACCCGTTGATATAGACGAAGAACACCTTGCTCAAGATATGTCCGAATACCTAATTCTTCCTACATTTGCTGATTTACACCTACACATTCCTCAGTGGCAATTTACAGGTATAGGTTCAGGAACACTTTTAAATTGGCTCAATACTTACACCTTCCCGGCAGAAAAACTTTTTGAAGACAAAACCATTGCTTACACAACCGCACGTTCACTCTTATCAAAACTTTTACAAACTGGAACAACTGCAGCAGTCACCTTTGTAAGCATTCATAAATCAGCCGTGGAAGAAGCTTTTTACGCTGCAAAAGACTTAAATTTTTCTTTATTCGCCGGAAAAGTACTGATGGATCAAAATGCTCCTGACTTCCTATTAGAAGACACTTATAAAGCGATCGAAGAGGCAGCTGAATTATCTGAAAAATTTGGAAGACAGCACGTTATCACTCCCAGATTTGCAATAACATGTTCTGAAAAACTTATGGAAAAGGCCGCTTTTTTAGCTAGAAAATATAACCTCATAATTCAAACACACATGGATGAAAATGTTGATGAAATAAAAACAACCGAGAGTATGTATGGTAAACCATATTATAAGGTATATGAAGAAACAGGTCTTCTAACCCCAAATACACTCTTAGCACATTGTATTCACACACCAAAGCAAGCTCTTGAAACTCTGGCTAAATATTCATCTAAAATTGTTCACTGCCCCTCATCCAACATGTTTTTAAAAAGTGGTCTATTTAATTTCAAAACCTCTTCAAACTTTACAACTGTATTTATAGGATCTGATATTGCAGGTGGTCCAAATCCAACTATGTGGCACACATTACAACAGGCAGTTTACGTAAATAAGCTCATCTCACAATCAAATGAAGAGTTAGAAGTTTCCATTACAGAGCTTTTCAAATCCGCAACTTACAAAGCCTTTGAGTTCCTAGGTTTAAATGAAGGGCGCATAAAAGAAAATTTTAAAGCGAACTTCCAACTTGTGGATTTAAGACCCTTTGAAATTCAACTCTCTACTCTCGAAAAACTCGGGAAATTAACTTCCCAAAATGTTCTACAATTATTAATAATGAACTACCCACTATCAAACCCAAAAACATTTATAAAAGGTCATCCTTTAGAAAAAGCTTGAAAAATTCGTAAAATTCAGAGTAATATTTGAGTATAAACTCATCATTAAATGGATAATAGCTAATTAAATTAACCCAAACAATCAAATTTACCAGGAGGTTGTATTTATGCCAAGTACAGCAAAGAAGTTATTTTTTATTATTTTTTTCACATTACTCTCCTTCACTTTACTCTCCCAATCACAAATATCATTAGAAGACGTCAAAAACATTTTAAACTTCGACCCAACCAACCTTTCAAATCGTTCTTTAATTATTAAACGAATAGATGAGCTATTTTTTGACGAAGATTTTGATGAAATTATAGCAGTTATTCCTTGGCTTATTAAAAACATTTCTCTAACTCAACAGCAACACGATCTACTCCTTACATATCTTGAACAAGCTTTTTTTAAAATAGGAGATTTTGAACGAGCTCAATCTGTAACTACTAAAATCAAAAGTAAAAAGCTTCGTAAAATTCTACAAGCAGAACTTGCACTTGCAAACTTCCAAATTCACAAAAGCAGAAAACTTCTTCCCAAATATCTAAAAGAACCTTTAAAAAGCTTAAAATTTTTAGTTTTGGCTGAAATTGCCATAAAAAAAGCAGCGTATCTTAATGCAATGAAGTACGCTGGTAGAGTAAAAGTTGAGAAATTCGGACCTTTCTTACCAAAACAAAAAGCTCTACTTTTAAAAGGCCAAGCAATGGCTCGTCTCTTTTTCAGAAAGAAAGCTATTGAAAAGATCAAAGCAGCCTATAGATTAAATCCCGTAACCGAATGGGCTGACAAAGCCTCAACAGAGATAAAAACTCTCACCAACATCAACTCCAAAGGATGGCAAGCCATACTAAAACTTGGAGGTTTCAAAGATACAAATGTTTCATCTACTCCAGACGCTGCAACAAACATTCCAACATCTCAAGATTCGTGGGGTGAAAAAGCCAGTTTGATAGTCTTCAAAAGGCATCCCATAGGCAATGCAATCAGCAACTACTCACTTTCAATAGACAAAACAATATATAGTAAGTTCAATGAGTACAACATTCTCAACATTACATCCACCACACTTATAAAATTTCTGAAAGATTCGTACAGTTTCGAATTCCCCATTAGCACAAAACGCATATTGCTAGGAGACAGCACATACATGAACCAATTTTCCACAGGAATAACTCTTAAATTCCCCATTCTCCACAACATAACACTAAGCTTTCCATTTTTAATGGAGATAAACAACTTTGAAAATGATCCAACAGACGAAGCTAATATTCGTGACTCTAGAAAATACAGCATTGGCACCATCATAGAAATTCCACGTCCTTCTGTAAAATTTGGTTTTAATTACATAAGAGAAAACGCTACAGGTTATTTCTGGGATAACAAAGCAACACAAATTTGGGGATCTCTTTCAAAAATTGGTTCTAACAACAGAACTTTTGCACTTATCCTATGGACACATTACAACTACGACTCAGCCCAATTGGATTACCTGCTACTCCCGGACGTCGTGTATAAAAAACGAAAAGATAACACAAGCACTATAATATTGAATCGTGAATCCAAATTTAGAAAAAGTTGGGTTGGAGTAAATATGGCATACATAAACTCATCATCTTCTCTCCAATCTTACAATTTTGACAGATGGACCATCACACTTTACTTCAAATGGCTCGTAAAATGACAAAATTCACAAGTTCTATATAGGGGGGAGTCAAAATGAAAAACATAAAGAGTATGTTATTAATACCACTTCTATTAATAACCGCTATCAACTTATCTGTCTCAAATCAAAATAAACAACCTCAAGTCAATTCTGGATGGCTTGCAAAAATAGTAGCGCTGAAAGGTAGAGTTCAAATAATGAAACCAAACAGCATCCGCCCAATAAAAGCAAAAGTTGGAGACCTTCTCTATAAAGGTTATCTTATCAGAACCAAGCGCCGCTCTAGAGCCGTTCTCCTCCTAGCAGATGGTAGCAAAGTAACACTTGAAGCACGTTCAAGAATGAAGCTTCTTGGTATAAAAACAAAAGGCGACAACCTAAATGTTCAACGTGGCTCTGTAGCTTTCAAAATTTCAAAAATGAAATTCCGCGGTAAGTTTGATGTCCGCACTCCAACAAGCGTTATAGGAGTAAAAGGCACTACTTTCGCTTTAGACGTTGCTCCAACCGCAACTTCAGTATTTCTAGCAGAGGGAAGAGTCGAAGTCCGTGACCTTATCAACAACAAAACTTTCGACATTTTCCCAAACACTATGGCATTTGTATCAAGAGGAAAGCCTCCAGTTACTCTAAAGGTATCACTGCCTAAGCAAACCCTTGGTAAAATGATTCAAAATCCTGCAGCCCTTGCCCGCACAACATCGGTAATAACAAAGCAGGTCCTTCAAACTGCAAAACTCCCGCAACTTCCAAAGAGAATTAGCATAAAAGCTACAGACAATCTGGAAGAAGTCGGAGTATCTGTTGACGACAAAGTAATTAACCTAAAACTGGACATCAACCAAATCCTCCGCGACACTTTAGACTGCAACTGCTGCACCAAATAAAGCCTAAAATATCTACTTTCAAGGAGGCATTACTTTGATATTCAAAATTTCGAAGAACTGGAAGAATATTCTAGTAGAAGCGCTATCATTATCAGTTATAATCATTGTTTTTTCCTGGATAGCTCTTAAGCAGCCATACTTTTTTAGAAAAACAATTCCTCTCTTAAGGTTTGATGACATGAAGCTTAACCTTAGAAATTTTTTATTTCCGCATCCTATCCCTAAGAACTGCGTACTCGTCGCAATTGATACCCTCAGCATTAACAAACTTGGAAGGTGGCCATGGGATAGAAAAATTATGGCAAAAATAATAGATAACCTATTTAAAAAAGGAGCATCAGTAATTGCACTAGACATAACCTTTTCAGAACCCAGTAATCCAGAAAGCGACGCTGCTCTTAACAAAGCCTTCTGTCTAGCATCCGCAAATTATGCGCTTGTAACAGGACTTATGCCTCAACCTTCATCTAATCGCTTATCAGAAGACGATCTATGCGTACTTGAAGACTCTGAGTTGATAAACTTTTTAGAAGCAGATGTCAACACTATTCCTTTTCTAGAAAGGTGGACAATGGAAAAATTTTCAGCTTATACTTGCAACGTATACTCAATACCTCGTTTAGAATCTCTAGACGTAACAATACCAGAAATAGCATTTTGCGAAGATGATTCAGCTGTCCCTCATGGTGCTCTATTTACCAAGCCAGATCCAGATGGAATACTGAGAGGTTATTTCCCCATAGTCCATCCCTAGGCTGGAAAGCTGCAGAGCTTTATCTCTACAAAAAATACGCCACAAACCTAATCCCCATATTCATTCTAAAATCAAATCACAAACTTTCAGACTCGAATTTACTGGTTGGAGTTAAATACACAGATATAAAAAACCCCAAGAGAAGTATTACATATCCATTTCAAGGAGTAGTAATTCCGACATTCGATAAAGATTTCCGTTCAATATCCGCTATCAAGGTGTATAATGATCAAATAAGCACTAACGAAGTAAAGGGGAAACTTGTATTTATAGGTGCAACTGAAAAGGGAATTGGAGACTTAAGAGCCTTCCCCACATCTCCATCAGCCCCCGGAGTCTACGCTCACATGATTATGGCAGAAAACCTTATCAGAAGAGCTTGGCTTTTAGAATATGCCTATATAGACGTTTTGTTTGTCATAATATTTGCATTTCTTGGATGGAGTATAGCAAAACTGTCTGTTTTCCTCGAATTTTCAGCTTTTACCAGCAAGTTGCTCAAATTTTTCTTTGCACTAACTCCAATAGCCTCTGCAATATTCTTAATGCAACACAATCACATTTTTGTCCATGAATCTTTTTCCTTTTTAGCCTACATAACTGCAACTATTACCGCAGATTTCTTGAGTATGTCAGCTACTGAAAAGATGCTACGAGAAGCTTTCTCTAACTACATTTCAAAAGAACTACTGGAAATTGTAGTTAAAAATCCGGAAAAGTTGTCTTTGGGAGGCGAGAAGAGAGAAGTAAGTATCCTTTTTTCAGATATAAGAAGTTTTACAAACATATCAGAATCACTTGATCCATCACAGCTAGTTAAGTTTCTAAATCTATACTTTGAACCCATGACTAGCATAATTTTGGCTAATCAAGGCTTTCTTGATAAATACATTGGTGATGCAATAATGGCTATATTCGGAGCTCCACTTCCTTACGATAACCACGCATGGTGGGCATGTAAATCAGCATTCGAGATGCTTTCAAAACTTGAGGAAGTTAATCATATTATGGATGAATATTCACTCCCCCATGTAAAAATCGGCATTGGCATAAATACAGGTGTTGCAGTTGTGGGGAATATTGGTTCTCAAAATAGATTTGACTATACAGTAATAGGAGACACAGTAAATCTTGCTTCTCGTTTAGAAGGACTCTGCAAACAATATGGAACCACAAACGTGATAAGTGAATTTACAGTATCCGCAATAGACGAAGAGCTGTTAAAAGAAAGTCAATTTACTTTTCGCCTCCTTGACAAAGTCAGAGTCAAAGGCAAAATTTTACCTGTAATGATATACGAACTTCTCGAAAAAAGCGAAGAAAATATGGAAATCATCAATAAATTCGAAGATGCCCTCAAATACTACTGGGATGAAAAATTTGATCACGCTTTAAAAATTTTCTCACAACTTGCTGAAAAGGGAGACAAACCTTCACAAGTATTTGCATCAAGATGCGAATTTTTCATTAAAAATGGTATTGAAGAAAATTGGGATGGTGTATTTACATTCAGAACCAAGTGATCTTTAGGAGGGATAATAATGAAATCTAAAGCTTATCCTTTCCTCGCTGCTTTATTAGCCGCCTTACTAAGTATAACCCTCACTGCTTGTATGGACTTCTTAAAACAATCAGCTGGTAAGAAAACACTAGTAATAGGAGCTGCAGATGAAGTATGGCAAAACTTTAGAGTTTACACTTACGCTGTAGATAAAGATGGTTCAAAACAGCTCATATCCACAAATGACTTTTGGGGTGCACCAATAACATCTCTTGACGTTTCATTCCCAGCAAATACAAGTTATCTTCTCCTTGAAGTTGTAAAACTTGCAACTAATGGAACCATAATTGGTCCTACTATGGAACTAGTAGTAGATCCAAACCAACCAGGCATTATACGCTCTATCTCATCTCCATTCTCTCACCTATCAAGTCAAAAATTTGAAAGAACAAAAAACTACAAATATGCAAGGAAATTCGCTGTAAAATTCATTCGAAATCTTTCTAAGTATAGAAATATGGACATCATAAATTCCACTACAGAAGGCAGCATAGAAAATGAACTGTTTGGTTTATCAGATATATGCTCATTAATCTCCATTCAAGATAAAGTTGACAAAACTGTAACTGCCCTTTTAGGTGATAAAGCAAAAGATAAGATAAAATCATTCGCAAGTTCAGAACACGCTATTGTAAAAATCATGGAAAAGCTTACCACAACGGAAATAAACTCTACAACAGAATTCAAAGAGTTAATCTCACAAGCAATTACAGAAGCTGGGCTTCCAAGTGAAGAAATTGTTCCGGAAATAGAAACAGAAGCATTCGAAGACGTAACTGATGCCCTATCAGAAACTTATGATGAAATAGAGGATGAGTTAGGAACTGTCGAGGTTGTAAATATTGTAACCTCAACCACTTCAGTTACTAAAGTAATAAGACAATGGTTAGTCACAACCACCACTCCTCAACTTCCAACCGAAATTCCTGAAATATCTTTTCAAAATCACTTTGCAACTTACCTCTCCCCCTATATGGAACCACCTATAGGATTTGGATTAATTAATTCACCTTTAGTCAAAACTATTGTTCCATACTCTACACTTGAATTATCTCCAAACGGTGGATCAACCATTCAGGATTTTAATTACTACATTTTTCCGTTTGATATGAACAACGTCGTATCTGCTTTCTCCCCAATATCAGGAATATCAGCTGATCCTTCATTAACACTTAGTGCACTTTGGGCAACGACTGAAGCCTACAACCTATCGTTTTCCCTTCCATTTGCTCAAGCAAATTTTGCCAATGCACGAGTCACATTTGAAATATACATGGAGTACAGAGCTTTACAGAATTTTCTATCAAGTACCGAGGTTTCTATAGGAACTCTTCTAACAAGCAACGAACTACCCCCTGATATTAAAACAGGCGCAACACCTATAATAAGAAAGATCTTATTTGGAAATATTGTTTTATCGAGTGATGAAGGCGTAATAGATATAGATGCTTCCAACACTTACGTAAAAGTATACGACTCCAACGGTACACTGCTAGGAAGTACAACTCTTTCACTCCCACCTTCTGCTATAAACACTGTCGAATCCTTTTCAGGCTCCTATACTTTGGTTATAGCTCTAGAATACTTAGCATTTGCCATTCATCAAGCCATCCCTTCTATAGAAATACCTCCAATAATTGATGAAGACAACCTCACCACTTCCGAAATACCTCTATACGAAACTGGTAAACAAAACTCATCAGGATCTATAACTATTGACAACACAACAACCTCACTACCTGCCTTATCCATAAATTCATCAGTTGACTTAATCGACCTAGTTGTTAAACTAGCCGTAAGAGAAGCATGGGACACTGATCATAATACAACTCTTGAAGTAAAAGCAAACGATATATTTATTTTAGCAACTCAGGAAAATTCTTGGCCCATAATTGTCCATTATGCCCTATACGATCCCGATTTTTACAATCCCTACTTCATAATTGGCTATCCATTTACCGAAGCAGGCGGAACAATACCGGTATATCAAAACACTCAGCCACTTCAAGTTTCACTTGAGGTTATACCGAGTTCTCCTTCTACCTTAGAAATTGTTAAAAATACAGATGACGTCTTAGAAATACTTCCTAAATCTGGCGCACTCCAAAGTACATTTTCTGCTTCATTCTACTCAGCAAGCTCATCTAGCGGCACCGTATCTCCTTACAAAGTTCAACTAGTTATCCCCATTTTTTCAAAAGAAATAGGTCATTATCAGCAGTGGAAACTTGACTTGAATATAGCCGTAATGACATATGCAACTATAAACGTTAGCATAGTTGATGAAATTAATCTATCGAAACTTCAAAAAGCATGTTTGATAAAAGTATCCGGTTTACCTCTAAGATATAATCACATGTCTCAAGTTATTGAATTTGATCCAGCAAACAACAATACATTCTCAATGTCTCTATACTCATCAACAGAAACTCTGGGAACAACTCTTACCTATTCAGACTTTGTCTGGACAAGTTCTGTAATAAAATACAGATCAGACAGAGCTCCAGTATTCCAAATAATTACTTCTGGAAAATTCCCATACCCAAGCTACCTAATCATATCTATCCCAGAGCTAGTTCAAATATTTGATGCAGCAGATGGAGTTGAGGATGGTATTTTATCCTCCCTAACACCCCCTGTCAAACTTTTCTATTACATAGATCAAACCACCAATAATGAAACCGCTGTAACTCCAGCTACATCCTCAATAGATATCGGAAGCCCTACAGCCACAGAAGCAATATCCTTAGTGGTCAAAGTTGGAATGCAAGCTCGTGATAATTTAATGTGTCCCGGAGTATTCCTCCCAGTATATACAATAACCCGTGATAGTGTACTCCTATACTGGTCACCAACAAATCTCACAAATACTTTGCAAGCCACTCCAATCGAAGAATCAGGAGTGATTAATTTCAACATTGTAACATTCGATAATTACTGATCCTTAGGATCTTTAGCAGCAACAATCAAATATGCACAGTAAAAACACAAACGGGGGCTCTTTAAAAAGCCCCCTTACTGGCCATATTTTATAGCATGTTTCTTTCTGAATTAAAAACCTCAATACAGCACAAAATCATCCGCTTCCAACTGCAGCAACTTTGCCTTCAAACCTTTTTTCTGCTCTGAAGTTATATTCATCGTAAGCAACCTTCTTATTAAAGCACGCTCCTTATCAAAATCTTTCAATTTTTCGTATATCCCTACCAACTTCAACCCCGCATCCACATTGCCATTCTCAAATTCTTCCTCATACAACCTCTTAGCCTCCTCTAACTTTCCTATCTTCTCATAACACAAAGCTGCCTCCGCTCTTTTATCCGGACAATCTTTCAGATTTTGAGCAGCCTTCGCCCACTTTCCAACTCTCAAATAAGCTTCACCAAGAGTACAAACATCCATTGGCATATAATGCGAAAGCTTAATCAGCTCTTCCCACCACTTATTACTTTTGAAATACTCTATGATAAATCCTTGTAAATCATCCGGAAATTCCAAATGATCCATCTCACCAGCCAACAATTTATTGATCTGATCTATGTAAACTCCCTCAGTTCCCACAGCTTGCATATTTAGTTTCTTGATAATCTTTGCCTGTCCCAACTTTCCTTTAACCAACAACGCAACTCTCAAGTAATTAGCCAATCCTTCATATACATCCCCAACTCTCACTGCGCAGGTTGCCATCACAACGGACCATGTGAGCGGCTCAGGTTTTAAACTCCTCACCATTTCAAGCGCCTCTTCTGGATGTTTCTTCATCATCGAGTAAGCTTTTGCAAGCACATTCTCCTCACTCTCTTCTAAAAACACCTTTAACTTAGAAACATATTGAGAAGAAGGAAAATTTTTTTTCAAAATTTCATAAAAACTCTTTGCTTCCTCCTTTCTCCCCTCTCTCAAACAAACCTGTATCTTTCTGAACAACTTAAACGGGGCATCGTCTCCTACAGCAGATAAAAACTGATTCGCATCAATTTCTCCCTTGAAGTAGAGATTAACGTAGTATTCAAGTTTTGCCCACTCCCAATCGTATCTAGACAAAAATGCAATCTTGTCCTTGGAAATTTGACGCCACAAAGCATTTACATCGTCATTTGGAGCCTTGGATCTCCTACCAAAAGAGTAGTAAGCGTAAAACACTTTCAACTCCCCATCCAATCTATCTATTCCATAACCCTCAAGTAGCAACAAAACATCATCAATCTTACCATCTTGCCACAGTTTCTCAACCTCTGCATGTAATCTCTCATCATGTTGAGGTTCAGGAGGCTTAGATAACAACTCAACCTCAACCGTAGAAACAGTATTAGCTGTCAGCACCCTTCTCAATTCCTCAGCATATTTCTTAAACAGTGAATAATCTGATTGAGCCTCCGCACGCGCCAAAAGTTTTAAAGCATCATCCACTTTCCCCTTCAAACGCAACACATTTGCCTGATTTATCAAAAAGGCACTACTTTGCTTATCCGCGTATGCTTCTATGAACTTGCCCATCGCTTTATCCAATTTATTTTCCTTGGCAAACTTGACACCTTCATTGTTCAATTTCCAAGCTTTTGAAAGTCGCCCTCTCTTAACCACGAATCCTCCCTCTTCCTTATAAAACACACGTTTTAATGATATTACCTTCTTCTTTTTCTTACAGCCCACAAGAGTAAAAGTCAGTAGCACTAGCAGTACAAAAGTTATTCCCTTAAACCAACGGCCACCTAACTTCATAAAATTCACTTTCAAACCACTCCCACGCTAATCATTTCTTACAGCACGCCATTTACCGTAATTCTTCAACAATACCTTTCCCCCCTCTACAGGATAGTACTGCCACCAGCGTTGCTCTACAACTTCTTTCACACCACTTTTCCCCGGTGCTTCATAGAACGCCTTGCCAATTCCTGAAACTTTACCGTATATAGCCTCAACTTCAACTTTTCTTATCGAACCATCTGGGAAGTAAAAAGGCGTGGCATAAGTCAATTTATACACTGCCTCCCAATTTCCACCCATTGCCCTGTAAAGCTGAGCAAGCTCAATTGGATGTGGATTATGATAATACTCACCACCGGTCGCCTGAGCTAATGTTTCTAAAACCTCCTCATTAACATGCCCAATTCCCACAACAAACACTGGAACGTTAAATCTCTTCGCTCTATCAACAACTTCTTTCAAAGTAGCCTTACTGAGGCGTGGCTTATTATCCCTCGTTTCATCGTATCCATCTGTAATAACCAAAACTGCTCCTTTTCCCCTCCTTGAAGCCACTTCTTCTATTGCAAAGCTAAGTGCATCGTAAAGAATGGTTCCACCCCAAGGTTTAACAGATAGAACAGCTTTGGTAAGTTTATACCTGTCAGTAGTAAATTTTTGAAGAACCTTTACTTTTTCATCAAAAGAGACAATTTCAATGTTGTCATACGGATTGAATATTTTGAGAAGAGCATATGCTGCCTTTTGACAGTCTTCAAAATAGTACTTCATACTTCCAGAGGTATCCAGCACCATAACTATATTCATACTTTGTTTTGCAGTCTCAACTATTGGATTTGGCACTCTGACTCCATCTTCATATACTCTAAATACATTCTCTGGGAGATTTCTAATATAAGCTCCTCCTTCATCCTGAACAGTAAAGTAAGCTACAATAACTGGAAAATGTGAGGAATCGATGCTCTTTATATCAACTACTAATCCCTTTGCAAAAACAGTATTTATGAGTAGAGTAAGAAAAAACAAAACTCCCTTTATTTTCATTAAAGCCACCTCCAAGCACACACATTTTTCCCATTATTTCACTACACAACCGCAACCTCAGAAGTATCAACTCCACCCTTGAATCTATTCACCGAGAGATAAGACACATCCACAAAAGTATCTTTACCCAACATCATTTCTGCCATAGCCCTACCAACTGCAGGTGCCAACATAAATCCGTGCCCTGAAAAGCCAACAGCTTGATAATAACCTTCAACACCATCAACTGTACCCAAAATAGGCTGTGCATCTGGACTCATGTTGTAAGACCCTGCCCATTGTCTTACAACTCTCACATCCCTTAAAACAGGCATTAAATCTAAAATTTGGTGTGCCATGGTCTTAGCAAAGTCAAAAGTTGAATTAACCTTGGTGCTGGGAAGCTCCTTGGGATCACCATATCCCATTACAACTCCTCCCGCTTTCTCCTGTCTAAAATAAACATGATGATAAAAGGAAATTATTAAAGGATCAAAAAAGCGCTCCAACGGCTCTGTAACAAGTATCTGATGTCGATAAGAAGTCGTTGGAATTTCAACACCAAACATCATCCCTACTTCCCTTGAAAATGCTCCTGCTGCATTCAAAACTTTATCCGCATAGATCTTTTCTCCATTATCCAAAACAACTCCACGCACTACCTTATTTCCACCCTCATCATCAACAATTCCATCCACAACTTCTCTACCTATGAGAAAATCAACCCCATTCTTCTTCGCATTCTTTGCGTACGCAATTGTCACCTTGGAAGGATTAGCATGCCCATCAGTCGGACAATAAGAAGCTACCCTAACTCCCTCAACATTCAAAGCAGGCACTATCTCCTTCGCTTCCTGGGAAGTTACAAGTCTAACTGGAACACCAACTCTTTGCTGCAATGCAACATTTTTCTTAAACTGTTCTTCCTCCTCTTCAGTAAAAGCAAGAAGTAAATATCCCCCCTGATGCCACTCAATATCTTCTCCAAGTTCTTCTTCAAGTTGCTCAAAAATTTTGACACTCTCCATAGCAAGGCGACAGTTTGCTTCAGTACCCCATTGCTGACGAATTCCACCACCACATCTTCCTGTAGACCCAGACGATAAATAATCTTTCTCTATAACCAATACATTTTTCAATCCCATTTTCGAAAGATTATATGCAACGCAACATCCTATCACTCCCCCACCTATTATCACTACATCGTAGTTTTTCATAACCTGGTCCCTCCCCGAAAAGAGCTTGGCAAATCAAACTACTCATCTTTTGATTTCACAAAAGCTTCATTCAGTTTTCCTAACTCAACAGGAACTACTGGTTGTCTTGAAGTTGGCAACTTTATTTCAGACAAATCTTTTCCCTGAATCCCAGCAATAATTCGAGCCGCAATTCTCAAACACGTTCTACCCTGACACAATCCCATTCCCATGCGAGTCATACGCTTTATCTCTTCTAGAGAATAACCCTCTTTTGCTAACCTAACTATCTCCTCTTCTGTAACTTCCTCACATCGGCAGACGAACCTCACAAATCATCACCTCACCCAAGCACTTCCCTTACTTACTACTTAATACACCTTATCGCTCGCACATCATGCACCCTCTCTCGAGGCACTTCAACTGTCACCGCATACGTCTTATTCTTAGAAACCTTAAGCTTTAAAACCTTCCCCTTTCCAATTACTTCCCCACGTCTAGATAACAGCTTAACCTCTTCTCCAACCTCAGGAAGTGGCAGCATCTCGTAAGGCACCGTAACTTTTGCAGGATCCGTTGTTTCATCAATTATGAATATTGCAAGTCCCGGACAAGCCATAACGCAAAGGGCACATCCTGTACACCTATCCCAATTAATCTGTGGCAAATCAGTTATATGTTCCATTGTTATTGCTTTGAAAGGACAAGCTCGAGTACATGGATCACACGGAATATTTTCTACACACTCCAACAGTGCATACGCCTTCGAATTTCTCAGCTCCTCTGGTGGCAGCAATTTAGACACAACCGAATTATCTAATATTCCATCTTTTCTCCAAGGTGTATTCACCTAACACACCCCCCAAACCAAACCTGCCAATCAATTACAAACCATACTTAGAAGCAAGCTTCTCCATCTGAATCTTCCCCTCTTTGGGGCGTCTTCCAAAAAAGCCTGTTCTCAGCTTGGCAAGACTTTCAAATTCATGCATAATTCTATCCTCAATATCCACGTTTTTTAAATCACCCAACATAGCCAAAGCAGCAATCTTTCCTTCAACCATAGCAGTGCTTGCTTCTTCAATTCCCGAAGCATCACCTGCCACAAAAATCTTTTCATTAGTCGTTTTCATAAATTTATTGTGAACGGGAACATATCCGCCTAAAAATGGCACATACTCTATTCGGCATCCTGCCTGAGCAAACAACTCTATAACAGGAGACAAACCTATGGATATACAGAGGAGATCAGCCTCCACTATCTCTTCTGTTCCATCAATCGGAGACCAATTTTCATCAAGTTTGACTATTTCTACCGCCTCAAGTTTATCTTCTCCTATCGCTCTCTTTACAGTATACCGGGTTCTTATTGGCACTCCTGCTCTCACAACTTTTGCAGCATGAACATGGTATCCACCAATAGTTGGCGACGCATCTAAAATCATCGCAACATCTATACCAGCTTGTAACATCTGATAACTCACTATCAAACCAATATTACCTGCTCCAAGCATCACAACACGTGTTCCAGGCTTCACTCCATACATATTCATCAGAGTCTGCGCAGCACCTGCACCAAAAATACCCGGTAAATCATTATTTTCAAACACAAACATGTTCTCCATCGCTCCAGTTGCAAACAAGTACTTCTTACCTCTTATTTCATGTAACTTACCATTCTCATCTTCTGCCACCACCAGATCTTCTTCTGCATAGTATCCCAATACTCTATGCTGCTGCTTCAACTCAACACCTCTTCTCTTCACTTCCCCAATTAAGTATTCAGCTATATCTATTCCACGCCACCCAGCAAAATGCTCTTTTGAACCAAAAAATTTGTGTGTTTGCTTTATCAACTGCCCTCCAGCATACGGCTGTTCATCCAATACGCATACGGAAACCTCTCCACCTAAAACCTCCGCAGCTGCAAGTCCCGCAGGCCCCGAACCAACTATTACCACGTCGTACTCCTCAACCATTTTTTCACCACCCCAAATTCAATAAACTCATAAATTTAAACAAATTAGGCAATCTGTGGTTTCCCCCTAAGTCGCTTAACAATCATTCCCTCTTTAACCAACGTCTGACAAGCTTTAACCACTCTGTTATCTGCCACCACCAAACAAGACGAGCACTTACCTATAGCGCAAAATATTCCTCTTTTTCTCCCATACTTTGCAGTCTCCCTATACCATCGCACTCCTGCAGCTTCTAAAGCCGCTGCAATAGTTTCCCCTTCAAAAGCTTCTATCTCCCTATCCTCAAAGAAAAATCTTATCTTTTTCCCCTTCTCGTATTCCAAAACTGGATGTTCAACAATTCTCCTTACAAACTCCATAGCCCCTCCCTCCTGCTGAAGCAAAAGAAAACTACATTCTCCCCAATTATTCTTGATTATAAAAAAATTATTGAATTAAAGTCCACACGCTCCAAGCTTGAAAAGGACAACCTCTAGCTTCACCAGACGGAGTAAAAACTTCAGAAACAAAACCAACCCCACTGTTGGAAAGATGCTCCTTTAAAAATTCTTCATCCACCTTTTCATTGACAAACCAACCCAAAAAAGGCCATGCGCATCCATTATGATAAGCTTTATCAAACTCTGATACTGCATAAGCCGGCTCTGCAATAAAATTCTCTTCATTAGGGGCAAGTGTCAACACTCCAAAGGGCCTGACTAACAAATCCCTAACCTTTTTATAGCTCCCAAGAAGAGTTTTTTCAAATTCTTTCTCTCTGCACACTCTATCCATTTTAAGTAGCATGAACTGATTAGGACGCAAAATTTTTAGCTGATCACCATTCCAATCAATCCCATCTGCAAACCAACCCTTCTCATTCACAAAATACAAATCACAAAGCATCTTCAGCCAGCGCTCTTCATCATATAATAATTTCAACCTGTCCCTAACTTTAGAAGACCTAACATAACCAATTTTATCCAACTCCCTCAACCAATTAACAAATTCAAACCATAAAAAACTCAACTCAATTGGACTTTTCCCTCTGTAAACGTAGGGAGTATCCATCCAAGTATAGTTATTCTTTCTATCCCTCACTACTTCCTTTAACTCAAAAATATCTTGTGCCCTCCAATCGTGCCACCCTTCCCAATAGGCCGAGAAAACTTCCTCAAAAAACTCAACAAATCCCTTTATACTCTCATTTCCCAACGCACGCGATAATTTCTCAGCAAATAAAGTTGTCCACAAAGTAGCATCTGCACACAAAGTATAAGAAGCAACTCTTTTGTAGGAAAACCGATGCCAAACTAATCCTTTCCATGAGTTGTTAATCAGCTCTTCCAAAATTTTCAAAGCTTCTCTTTCAAAACCAGATTCCAGAATCTGCATCCCAAAAATTGCACTATCTCTTCCCCATACCTCAAACCATGGATATCCTGCATTTACCAATCCATCTGTCAAAAAAGAATAAACAATATCCCCACGACTCAGTCCCTCATTACTAGAAAATATCTCATCAGACAAAACCGTAGCCTGCAAATCTTTTTCTCCCTCATCCTCCACCCAAAACAAAACTCTTCCTCTTCCCTTTAGCCTAAGAGCCTCCCAAAGCCAACTTATGTATTCGTAACCTCTTCTCTTCTCTTCGGGAAATTCAACAATTAACCAGTTGTTTGACAAACTAGCCTTCAACCCTTCAAACTTCCATCTGACCCTTCCAACACCTTCCCGCGCCACGCCACCATCTATGTAAGAACACTGCCACCTAAAATCGCTCCCAGGCAAATTCTGCTCATGAAAAGTAAAAAAGGCAAACTGAAAAAACACATCGACATCTTCAGTAAACACTATCTCAACTGCTTTCTCATGAAGCCGTATTTCAAAACCCTCTCCTAAAAGTCGTCTTCTCCCACATTGAACCAAAATTTTTCTCTTCTCTCCACCTTTAAAACGCATCGAGTATATCCAGTTAACTCTTCCCCATGGATAACCCGCATCAGTTGTTAACAACGAGTTGTATTTTCTATAAGGTAGGAGCTTCTCAGTCAACAAAACCCAACTTTCTCCATCCGCTTTCAAAAAGTATTCATTCACAAACTCCACCTTCCAAATATGCAACGCTGTAAATTTAAACCGCAGATTAAAGCCACTTTACAAATATTACTTTTTCCCCTGCAGACAATCTTTCACCACTCTCCACATATATCACTCCATCAGAAAACAAATTTGACAAAAACAGGGAACTTTTCAAAGCAAGCGGTCTCACAACTATATCCTCATACTCATCATCCTCAATTATAACAGGGATCCATTCAGCTCTCTTTCCCTTAACTTCAACACTTTCCGATAATCGTGCTTTTTCAAATCTAAAAACCTCACCACGTATCATCTTGAGCATTGGAACCAAAAATGTGTGCATAACCATTGTAGCTGAAAAAGGCTTTCCAGGAATCACCAAAAAAACTGCATTTTCTCGTTCATTGTAATAAAGACCTGTAGGTTTACCCGGCTTTTGCCTAACTCCATGAAATACCTTTTCAAATCCAAGCTCGCTTATAACCTCCACTACTAAATCCTTCTTTCCAACGCTTGCAGCTCCCGTAGAAACAAATAACCTGTATCCCTCACATAACTTTGCATAAACTCTTTCTTTAAACTCATCCTTTACATCTTTTACACGCTCAATTACAGCTGAATAACCCATTCTCTCTATTAAACTCTTCAAAGTCGTACTGTGAACATCAACCACCATTCCCATTTTCAAAATCTTCTCATCTGCTTGCCGCGGATCCAAAAGCTCATCTCCCGTGACAAAAGCTACCACAGGAAGTCTAAAGATTCTCAACTCCAAAATTCCATAGTTTGCAAGAATCGGTAAATCCTTTGTCCTAACAACATCAAAGCTCCTCAAAAGAAGCTCTCCATTCCGTATGTCATCTCCGCACCTGTCAAAATTATCACCCCTTTTCCCAGCTGGCACCCAAACATATCCATCGCTTTCTTCTGCATGTTCCTTCATAACCACACGCACAGTCCCCGCAGGAACTTTAGCTCCTGTCGCAACCCAACATGCCTCTCCTGCTTTTAGTTTAATCTCCTTTCCAACATCCCCTGCCATTATCTCCCCAACTACACGATACTTTCCTTCTTCTTCTCCTGAAACTGCCCATCCATCAACTCCAGAGACGTTAAAAACCGGAAAATCAAATGGGGCTTTCACATCCTCTGCTACAAAGCCACCCACACCTTCAGAGATGGAAATCACACTTTCAAGACCCAAAATCCTTCTCAATTTTATATCTCTTATAGCATTCTCTCTCCAGCTATTAACAATCTCCTTCATCTTTTTATAGGCATCATGATAACTCAAAAGCTCCGTAAACTGTCTTTTGACATCTACCATAAAATTCCCCCCCTTGTATATATTCAATTTCTTACCCCTTATCTTTTCCTTTGTCTAAAACTCAACAACACAGGCACTCCTTCAAAATCCCACACCTCACGAATTCTTTGCTCAATATAGTTAATAAGATTTTGCTGAACAAGATCCAGATGATTAACAAATATCACAAACCGCGGTGGAAGCGTGGCAACTTGCGTACCATACAATACCTTCAAACGCCTTTTCCCTTTAGAAGGCATTGGAAAGCCAAACATTATATCTTGCAAAAACGTATTAAAGTCTGCAGTTCGGACACGTTGCTTTGCCTTTTCATAAACTTCAAAAGCCTTAGCAATTGGTTTAAATACTCTCACTCTATCCTTTGCAGAAACAAAAAATAGCGGTAAATAGGATAGAAAATAGCATCTACTACGAAATTCATCTCTCAATTTATTCACAGTAGCATCATCTCTATCCGTCAAATCCCACTTGTTAAAAACTGCAACTGCAGGCTTTGCAGCCTCTTGAATCAGTCCTGCTATCCTCAAGTCCTGAGAAACTACCCCTTCTGTTGCATCCAGCATAAAAAGTACAACATCTGCTCTGTAAATCGCCTTCTGAGCTCTTCTTATTCCATAAAATTCAATGCTACTTTTCGGTTTCTTTCTGATCCCAGCTGTATCAAGGAGGCGCACTATTCCATATGGAGTTTTTATTATCTCATCTACCACATCCCTGGTGGTTCCAGCAACCTCAGATACAACAGAGCGTGAGTAACCTACAACCGCATTCAAGTAAGTTGATTTTCCAACATTGACGCGTCCCACAATGGCAATTTTTAGCTCCTCTTCCAACTCTTCCTTCCCCTTCAAACCACACTTCTTAATCAATTCCAACACTCTATCAAGAAGTGTCCCAATGTTTTGGCCATGCTCTGCACTAACTCCTATTACATCCTCACCTAAAATGTAAAATTCAGCCAAATTCTCATCCTTTATCTTATCTTCCATCTTATTTACAACAACTACATAAGGTTTCGAATAACGTAGGAGTATATCCCTTATATCTTCATCCGTAGGCAAGACCCCTTCTCTCCCATCAACCACGAACAAGACAAGATCAGCATTTTCTACCCCTATTAAAGCTTGATGGGTAATCAATTCCTCAAGTTCACTGTCTGCATCTGGCACTATACCACCAGTATCTATCAATAAAAAGTTTTCACCATCCCACTCTGCAACATCCTGTGTTCTATCGCGTGTAGTTCCAGCTATATCTGTAACTATTGACTTACGCCACCCTAATATCCTGTTGAATAACGTCGACTTTCCAACATTTGGCCTACCAACTATTGCAACTCTAGGCAACTTCATACTATTCCACCAACCTTTCTACCCCCATCACTTTCCGCGCACAAATATTCTCCACATCTCACCCATCATCATACTACGTAAATGAGCATAATCTTTAAGCATCTGAAGTGACTGATAAACCTTTAACAGTGCAAACCCCTTAGCCAATATTTTCCCAACCAATCCCCACATCTCAACCACTTTGTAATAAGGAGTCTCTTCAAAAGCATCCATGAACTCATCAGCCAACTGCTTACTCGGAAACACCTCTTCCAAATTATCTTCAAACTCTTCCTGTGCACTCTCCATACTACTACCAATCGACTGAGCAAAATCAAACCACTCGAAAGTATCCCCTTTAATATTTTCTTCTTCATATTTCTGCAATATCTCACGTAATCTTCTTCCAACCTCTGAATAATCAATACTAGGTGTCCTTCCATTCAAAACTGCTCTTTCAATCTTATAATAAGCATTATTAGTCCTTTCAACATTATCCTTGTCCATAGCACCTTTTAAAGCCTTCCCTAGCTTTTCAGTAATCTTTGTCCTATTTTTAATCGCATTCAGAAACTCCTCAACCTTTTCTTTCGCAGCATCTCCAGCTGCATCAGCAACAACCAATTTTAGCTCTCCAAGCAGATACACCAGAACAGATTTAACTCTCATCAGAAACACGCGATTTTTTACTTTCAAGCGCTTCAAATAACGCCTACACGCTTGTTTTATCTTTTTAGCCTGTTTTGAATCTTTTATCTTATCTGCAACCTTTTCCCAAGCTTTTTCAACTCCTTCCGATGTATTCTCATCTACCTCAAGCATATCCACAAAAGCTCCTATCAACTCATCAACTGCTTGATCAACACTGTCTTCAAACCACTGAGAGCACAGTTCATAACGTTCAAACACTGCATTGACAGGAGAGAAAGTTGCTGCATAGCACTTCATCACCTTATCAGCCTTTTTCACATCTCTAGCACGCGCAAAATACTTGATTCTATCATCAAACCACAACCTTAACTCGACTCCCCTATCATTAAGTTTCTTTGCAGTAACATCCCATATAAAACGTGGATGCCAATCGAGTATAAACGTCACACGACTTCTTTTCTCTCCACTTCCCATCATTTCCCTTACAAATAATTTCAAGTTCGGATCAACATCCAATTTAACACGACCTGTTTCTTTATCATATGTAACTTTTATGTAGCTATCCGGAGACTTAGCAAGCTTCTCAAGTAATTTTATCTGTTTTAAAAATTTCGAATAGAAAAATTTTTTATTTACACGTCCACGCAACAAATTATGAACCTCCCCTCTTTTATCCTTCCAGTAAGCCCATACCTCCAATAAATTTTCTTTCCCTTTTTCCTCAACTTTCCGAGCCATCACCTTAACTATTGCCCTCTTCACAACAGGTTTAAGCTGCAATCTAAAATTTTCTAATCGAGCTCTCCTACCTCTCCACATACCTTCTATACTCAGATAATGCTTATTGTAGTAAAGAAACCTTTTTCTGAACTCAGAAGGCAAGAAGTAATCCTTTGAAGCCGAAAGTTCAAAGCCTATTTTAACGGGCAACTTAAACTCCTTATCGTAAATTGCATCTTCCCACCCTTCCTCATCCATAGCAAGAAGATTGGTCACAAGAGCCGGTAAACCTATTACTAAAAACACCTGCTCATAATTCATATTCCCTTTATCCCAGGATAACCCCACCTTTTGAGCTGCCTTGTACCTGTAATAGTCATAGGGAGCCCATGCTTTCCACACCTTCTCAGACGGATCCTCATATAAAGAATCAACCACAGCCAAAAGCTGATCGAATACATCCACTCTCATATCATCTGCTGCAAGGCGGGATATAACTACTACCAAAGGCAAGCACTCAAACGTCCTTCTTGTTATATTTGTAGGATCATTAAGATAATACTCGTAAACAACATTCTCGGGAATACTTGCTTCAAAAGCATCAATTTTTCGTCTAACAAGTTCACTATCAGGCTCGCCAACCGATTCCCAACTTTCATAAGTGCGGCCAAAATAATCCTTCTGAATAGTTTTTACGTAGTGCATACCTTTGAATAAGCTATCCAGCATCGAATGATACTTTGCAATTAGCTTCTCTTCAAACTCAGCAACTCCATTAGCCAAAGTTAAAAAAGCCACTAAAATTAGCAAAACTGATATTCTCATATTCATTCCCTCCCACTTACTTAACCAATCACTCAGCAAGCAACCCCTTAACTTCATCCAAAAAACTTTTCACAACTCCTTTTACAACTTCACTGTGCAAATTACTAACATACTCTTCCAACCACTTATTTAACTTCAATACCAAAACCATATTTTTTCTAACAAGCCACTTTTCCATGCAATCTAACGTGTAATATACAAGTTCCAAATCTATTGCCATCCTTTCAGCACGCGGCAAGTTATTAATAACGTATTCATAACCTCCATCAACATACTCATTTTGGATACCCAAAACCTGCGTCTGAGTAAGTTTGAAGACATCCTCCTTTAACCTCTTAACTAAACTAAGCAGTTTTTTAAACCTATAGTTATTTTCAAATTTTTTTTCCTTCCTTGCCTTCAAAGACGTGTAAATCTCCTTAGCTTTTTTTATCAATTCAGCGTTTTGTACGTAATCCTCGTAACTTTTAATTTTAAGATTCACAATTTTTTCACACTCTTTGCAACCCTTACAAAGCTCAGGCTGCTTGGTGCACAGTCTCTTAATTGCAGTCACATACATCAAATCCCGCAAATCAACTTTCTCAAGTTGAGATTTTTCTTTTTTCTTAGGAGTAGAGTTAAGTTTAGAAACACCAATAGAAGTTTTATCAACTTTAATTTTTTTTACGTTATTAGGCTGACTAGTAACCCGACTATCGCTTTTATTAGCCACCTCTTTTCTAACTTGGGCTGAATCACTCTTCGAATTCGAACTCTCATCAAAACTAAAATCAAATTCACTCTCTGCAAAAGCAATCATACATACAACTAGTATTGGCAAAATCCACTTCATAACCAGCCCCCCTAAAACACCACTTTCAATACCACAAGCTTTTTATCCCCCGTCACCAAACCAAGGATAGCAATACATTTATCTTCACCTTTACCTTTCACCTTCTTCGCGCTTAACAAAGAACATTTCACTACACTTCCAGCTAAATCTTTTACCGAGTAGGCAACTTCTGAAGTTACTACTGTATCCCACACCTTTACAACTCCTGTGGACTTTTTCATTTTTTTACTAAAAACTGAAGAAAAGTCTAGAACTTTCAAAAATAGAGCATCCCTTGAAAACACAAGGACTTTAGTTCCATATCCCGTTATAATCTCATCACTGCTAAGTAAGTAAACTCCAGTAGTTGCTGCATAGCCAGTATATCCTTTACTACTTTTAAAAACGCGATAGGAAACAAACTCAAATTTTTCCTCTTTTTGAGGCTTAACTCTCCCAAAATAAAATCTACCTTGCTGCCTTTCCCCAAAATCTTTGGAAAGATTACCAATATCAAATCCAAAATTCTTCTCTGCAACAGTTTTATTACCAATCACATATCTCACTTTTTCATTTTCCTTGTAAATACTCAAGCCACCATACTCCCACTTCTTAACATTTCCTTCAGGATCAACTGCCCAAACTCCATCCTGCATACTAAAGTATGCCACTCCATTTACAACCGTGGCTCCCAACATGTCAATCTTATTAGCATCCATATTATCTGAAAAACTGGTAACTCCAAACTCCTTTTTATCACCATTCCAAAGAACAAAAGTGCTTTGAGTAGCATCATCAAGTTCCAAATTAAATTCTACCGCGCCAAAGTTTGAAAAGTTTATAAAAGCCATAGAGTTATCAATATCAGCCTCTATCTTATAAGCTTTTACTTTGCCATTCTCAAGATCTATAACCTTGTACTCAGCATACTCAGGATCTAAAACATCAGGCATATAAAGTTTTCCCTTAAAAACATAATCTTCTCCGACCTTCAAAACAAAAGGAGTTTTGAACTGCACCTCTGCAATTTTTTCTATTCCCAATTCCAAACCTTTCTTACCTCCCTTAAAAATAAAGATCAACCCTCCAAGAATAAGAAGCACAACTCCAGCGACAACCAATAAATTTTTGTTAAAATTTTTCACAAGTATCACCTCCAAACTCACCCAAAAACTTCACTTTTTTTATTTTATCAAACAAGGTGATAGGTATGTTATCAATTAAAAAATTATCTAAAGAAGATATTGAAAAGATTATCCAATTTCTTATCAGCAAAAACTTTTCTAAACTTTCGGTAAACTCTGTATGGGAATTTGCCCGTTTCGAGAAAGATAGAGCAACAGTAGTGATATATCACAAAAAAGACAGCAGTTTTTCAATAACAACAAACTCACAAGAGCTATTGGAAAAGTTTCACTCCATACTAAACTTTCCATCAATACAAGCTCAACCTAATCAACCATTACAGCAGAAATACAACTTCACAATAGGAGTGGATGAAGCAGGAAAAGGCGAACTCTTCGGAAGTATCTGGCAAGTTGCAATTGTTAACTGCAAGCTTTCTCCATCTGAAATTGCAAACACAAAATCCGGCAAGCGCTCCATAAATTTTTGGAGAAAACAATTTTTCACAATTCTAAATAACTCCCAACTCGTAGTAGCAAACAGAATACTACCAGCTAAACTCGTCATAGGTAATTACAACACCATACTGACATTTGAAGTGTACAATTTAATTAAAAATGTGAGCAAGCTACTTCCTAAAAATTCCTCTAGAATATTCGTAATAGATGACTTTGGAATCAACAAAAAACGTATCACCATTCCAGACTCAAAGCTCCTCATCGAAAAAAAAGCCGATGAAAAATTTGCAGAAGTCAAGGCAGCCAGCGTTGTGGCTAAATATTTACGAGAAATTGAGCTGGATATAATAAACAGGCACTTTCGCTTAAAAGACAACAACCAAATTATCAACCCCGGTTCCGGTAACCTAGCAAACCCTCAAACTAAAAGATGGATTACAACATGGAGAAAAAGTCACCATTCACTTCCCTGGTTTGTTAAACCCAATTTCAAAATTTATTAACCACCTAATCCTTACCATCCTTCGACCCATCAACTCCCTCATCACCACTCAAACTTTTTCCCAACTCATCATCAATCGCACCCCTGAACTCTTCAAACTCCTTCCAATTCAAAAAACCCATCTCTTTTAAAAACTCATCACTCAATCCATAAATGTAGTAATCCTTAGTAATCCCTTCAACCTTTCCTTTCACTTCAATAAGTCCAAGCTCCAATAAACGCGCTATCGGCTTTGCACTAGTCACACCTCTTATTTTCTCAATCTCCGAGCGCGTTAAATTCCCATACATCGCAAGTACAGCTAAAACCTCATAGCAACTTGCAGGAAGTTTTTGAGGCTTACCACTTCCCTCCACAACCAATTCAACATATCTTTTTCCAATAAGAACACGTATAGGATGTCCTTCTTTTAAAAACAACTCATCAAGCTTTTGTGCAGCATTTTTTACATCCTCAACTTTTAACTCTCCTCCAAACTTCTTTTTCAACTCATCAAGCAACAATTCTATTCTAACCCTGCCCTTTTCTAACAACAACTTCTCCAGTTCTCTTATCAAATCCAACTTCGCCACTCCTTATAGCCATTAAAAGAGTCACAAACAGTTCAACAGCCTGCTTTTTATCTTCAAATTTGATATTAACACTCCTGCTCCTTTTTATCAGCTCTATTAAAATCTCAAGTGCCTTTTCAAATCCCAACCATTCATATTCTATCTCCTCTAACTCATCATCCCCCTTTTTCAAAGAAAATATGTGTTTCAACAAATCAGACATTAAAACAACTACTTCTTTCTTACTTTTAACTTTTATAGAAGTATAAAACTTTTCACCATGAATACGAGCAAGTTGTAGAGCCAAGTACGTTAACCTATAATCTTTCTCAACCTCTTTTCTCTCAACTCTAACGCTAAACAAATCTGGAAAATAAAGGCGCAACTTAAGCAAAATGAGCTTCACTAACAAAAGCATTATTTCAGTAAAGCGAAAAGAGTCAACAGCCCCCACCTGTGTCAGCTTCAACAAGCCATCCATTAAAACATCTACACGCAACTCCTCAAGCGACACACGTCCGCTTTTCAAAGTCTTCCACAAAACATCAACATCTTCTGGCAAAAAATCCCATTTCACCGAAAGATCTCCTGCCTTAGCCAATTTTTACAAGCTTTCGTACCATCTCCATAACTTCTCGAGCCCTTTGGCGCGCTATATCCTCCCCACGTCTCAAAATCTCTTCCACATCGGAATCAGAAATTTTACTTTCTATCTCTCTAAATGGCTCTGTCAATTCAATTATCACCTCAGCCAATCTCTTTTTACACTGAACACAACCTATCTTTGCTTGACGACAATCCTCTTCAATAGAGGCAACCTCATTTGTATTAAATACTTTATGCCAGGAAAACACATTACACACCTCAGGATGTCCTGGATCACTTTTTCTAACACGCGCCGGATCTGTAACCATGCGCGATATCTTGGCACTTATATCAGCTGGATCTTCATTAAGCCATATTGCATTGTCATAACTCTTACTCATCTTTCTATTATCTATTCCGAGAAGCTTTGGAGTCTTTGAAAGAAGTGGCTCCGGCTCTGGAAAATCCGTTCCAAAAGCACGATTAAAACGCCTAGCTATTTCACGAGTCAACTCAAGATGGGGTAACTGATCCACACCAACAGGAACATATTCCGCTTTGTAAAGCAAAATATCCGCAGCCTGTAAAACAGGGTACCCCATCAATCCAAATGACAAAGGTATATCCCTTTCTGCAAGCATTTCTTTTATAGTAGGATTTCTCTCAAGAAATGGCACCGTTATAACCATCGAAAACAGCAAAAACAGCTCAGCATGTTCTTTCACCTTTGCCTGTCTGAACAGCACCACTTTCTCAGGATCCACCCCTGAAGCAATTATCTGTTTAGTTATCAAAATTTCATTTTGTGGAACTTCTGCGGTATTCAACCTATCAGTCAACACATGCCAATCCGCCAAAAGAAAGAAACACTCATATTCCCCTTGAAGCTTTTTCCAATTATCAAGCACCCCCATAAGATGCCCTATGTGCAACGGTCCTGTTGGCCTTATACCACTCACCACAACTTTCATAACTATCCCTCCCCAAAAATTCCTGCAAACTCAAACACCCCTAACGCCACAACTCACTTTTCCTCCAATCCCAATCACATGAATTTTTGAGAACACATTCAGCACACCTTTTAACTCCCCCAACATTTTCAAATATCCAGTTACCACTTAAAGCTTTGCCAATTCTTCTTACAATGTCCTCCAACTCATCATCAAACTCAGGACGGTAAATCATCTCCTGACGATTTACAACTCTGAAAGACGCTTTATTTTCCTTTACTATGCCTTTTCTAGAAACTTCAGAATTAACCTCTGCTTTTATTTCTACAACTTCAAATACAACCCCTCCCGTAATGTGATAAGCAAAGTTTATTATCAGCTGCTTCTCAACTTCATTAAACAACTCAGGAATCAATATTTGTAAAAGAGAACCACTCTTTTCAAAAAACATTGCCAACGCATCCTTACCAAAAGCTTCACCCTTTCTCATCACAACTCTTCCAAAAGTAGCAACGTTCCATAAATCAGCCCCCTGACGATAAAGCAACTCTGTAATCGCCATAGTCCTCCTGAGAAACTTCTCTTCACTAAGCACTACAGTTTCAGTAGAAGCTATAATTTCCTCAAGCCATGGCATAGTTCCTGTAAAAAATTCTGCACACATCTTCCAAAAATACTGACACTTTCTCCAATAAGCTACCTCTTCTATTCGCAAAACTCTATTCTTATCTCCCACTAATCCTCTCTCCAGCGAAAATCCAACATCTAAAAACATTAAGTTCACCCCTACTTAAATCCAATCATCAAGATCGTCATTAATTAACAGCCTAATTGCTAGCATAACAGAGCAACTCCTCAAACTCTACCACTCTGTCCATAATACTTTCAAATCTAGCTCTATTATGAGAGGCTAACACTAACGCTACATACCTCTCTTTTAAAACATTCAATACCTCATCCAACCACTCTTCACTTAAATTTCCAAAAGCCTCATCAACGAACAAAACCAATTCTTTCTTCTTAAAATCAACACTTTTTCCTCCACCCTCAACACCAACACTTTTTTTCAGTTCAATACCCTCCCTTCTCATCATCTCTAATTCACGAATCAGCTCAAGTAAAATTCTCTCACCCCTAGATAATCCTCCAAATAACATACTAGGCGTTATATCAAATCCAACTCTCTGCTTCCACTCATCAAACACCTTTCCCCACTCTCTACCAAAACACAACTCTAAATTTTCTTGAACACTCAATCTCCTATCAAACAACTCCTCATTCCATACAAATCCTAAAAAAACTCCTTTATCTTTCTCCACATCAATTTTGCTCTCCACACATTCTATTTCTCCAAATACATCATTCACACCTGCAACTGCACGCAAAAATGTTGTCTTTCCAATTCCATTCTCACCCACAAGTAATACAAATTCTCCTTTATCCACTTCCAATACCAGCTCTTTATCTGAAAAAGCCCATCCAGGCACTCTACACCTCACAAAAAACCTTGTCAAAATACTATCACTCCATATCCATTCCACTACTTTATATTTTCAAATACTTTCTTCTCACCTTTAAATAAACCGTATAACTTTTTCGCCTCCTCAAAATACCTCTTTGCACCATCAAGATCAGCATTTTTGAGAGCCCTAAATGCTTTTACTACTAATCTATCACGTTTGAACAAAGCAGTCTTCTTTGCTCTTTGAAATGCAATTCCCATTCTTTCAATCACACGCCTGTAATCATCCTCTCTTTCTCCCAATTCCAAACTATAAAGCTCTTTCAATATGCCAATACAAGCCACACCATCTAACTCTTCGGAGTAAACCTTAGCTACGTAATCATTGACTTTACTCAAACCTTGAAGCTCTTTTTCTAAAACTCCAACATCCAATCCCAATTTATCCGCAACCAAGATGCTAAATTCTGCTTCTTCGGTGGCAAACACCTTAAGGTAATAGAGAGCTTTGTAATACCAGTACTTATCAATCCCAGCAAGATATACCTCATTCTCCTTTATAAACGCTTCTACATCCCCAACATCCATCCTTTCACCTTCATATCTTCTTATTCCATCTCCCTGCCCTTTCCCATTCTCTCCGACTGCCCTTATTCCTCCTTCACTCTTTGCAAGATTCATATCCACCTTTCCATAAGGAAGATTGTCCACCATCCAAACAAACTCAGCAAATTTTCTCAAACTGTACGGCAAGTATTCTTTCAGCTTTTCAAACTCCTCAACATTTCCTCTCTTTGCCACATCTTCAATTTGATCCAAAAACTCACGATACATCTTTCTCTCCACAACACTTCCACCTTTTTCCCCAGCTCCTTTTTTGCCTACTCTACTATTTCCACTACCACTCCTGTTTTTCTTCTTCCCCCTATTCTTTCCTCTCTTTTTTTTGTCAGCACCCACACCTCCAAATACAGCAAATTTATCACTATCTTCTCCAACCTCTACAGTCTCTCCCACCAAAATTTCCCCTATCCCAGATCTATCAGATAATATCTGCATATCTCTAGCTCCAATTACCTCCTCTTCTCCAAGAACCTTTACTGCTCCCCCTACATCTCCTCCAACTACCCCACCAAACACCTTGGCATACTCCATTGCAATCTCAGGAGGCATCTTCTCAACAACTCGCAAAAACGCTTCTCGCCACATTATATCTGTAAAATCAGCATTTTCAGTCAAAATTTTCAACGCCTCTTCCACATTTCCGCTTCTAGTCAAAACAAGTGCTTTCCAATACTTTCCCTTTTTCCCAGCTTTATCAAAAGCATTCAATGCCTCCAGATAAAGTCCTCTTTGAAAAGCAAGAAATCCCTTAGCAAAGTAGTAGAGAGCACTCAACCTTGCCTTAGAAAGTTCTTTCTCAGCGTCCTCGTACTTTCCATAAAAAATATCCAAGAAAGCAGTACTCAAATATTTCAAGTCGCTCCCTGCCTCTTTAGCAAACGTGTCAACCTCTTTCAACCATCCAACATCTGGAATGGATACCGCCACCTCTATTGCAAACTCAATCGCCTTATCCCAATCAGGCCATCTATTCAAAAGTTTTCTTAGGATTATCACAGTCTTTCTTCTATTTCCCAACCTCCAATTCAGATTGGCTAGACCAAACAAAACCTCAGGGTTGTTAGTAAGCTTTGCAGCCATACGGTAAGCATACAATGCCCTCACAACATCTCCTTTTTCCAAAAACCTATCCCCAACAGCCATCCACTTCCTCCAATCAGCAGGAAACAACATCACATCCAACCACGGATTTGCTTTGAACTTGTAAACACGTGCCATCTGTTCAATTAAACTGCGATAAGATTCGTAATCCCCAAGCTCGTAATACGCAGCAGCCATAAGCTTTCTAATCTTTCTCAAAAGCTTCCCACTCACTTTATAGGCATCGCCCATATTCTTCATCCGCTCATTTTTTATCACCTTACCCGCCTTAACCTCTACGCTAGCCCCTTCTGCTACACCAGCACTTGTTCCCCACACCAAAGCTCTCCTTGCAAGCTCAATTGCCCTCGCGTAGTTGCCTTTTTCATACTCCACATAAGCCTCACAATATAACTTTTCTGCAGAATTAGGCATTTTTTCCAAAATTTCCTTTCTTTTCACATAGTTTTTCTCAAACGTGTATATCTCAAACAACATAAGATAAATCTCTGCATCCTTTTTAGGAAGCGAAGCTAACATTAACTCTGCCTGTGAAAACTTCCCCTCTAAAAACCAAATAGTTGCAAGTTTATAAAGCACTCTTGGATCATTTTCAGAACTGAACGGTAAAAGCAGCCTCTCCGCAACCAAGTAATCTCCTCTTTTAACCAATTTATCAATCAAGTTGAGATAATCTTCGAAATTAGCAGCTACCACAACTCCCAAAAATGCAAGAAGAACCACAACCTTTCTCACAGATCCCACTCCTTAGTTGAACCACATTGGTATTCGATAGTCAAACTCAACTCTCATATCTTTTGAATAGAGATTAACTTTTAAAAATTTTCCGTGTCTTTCGAATAAAATATTCCAATTCTTGTACCTAACCTTCCTCTTCAATTTCCCATTCACATAAAAATCTATCTCACAAGTTGGTTGCTTAAACACTACTTTCACATCCTCTGCTTTTAATTCTTTATCTCCAAACACCCTCCCACCAAGAAGCCGAATCTCGGCTGTAGTAACAATAAGAGTGGCCCCCGCCCAACCACCCTTCGCCTCCCCAGAATTTGCAAGAAACAACTTCTTATCTATAACTACAGGAGGCTGTGTCATCCAAAACGCACCAACAAAATCTTTGACAAAACGCTCAAGTTCAGCCAATTTCTCAGATCTATCTTGCAAAAACGCACTTTGATGGAGTTGTCTTCTCCATATTCCCAATACAAGTGCTATCATGAACGCTGCAATTGCAGCAGCTATCAAAACTTCCAGTAGTGTAAAAGACTTTAAGTTTTTTCTCAATCCAATCACCTCTAACAATCCATGGCACATACTTTTAAATAGTTGCAACCGCATAGGTTAGCGTCTTTTGAGCATTTTTTCTGCCAACTTTCCACTTAACCATTAACTTGACGCGTGCTATTCGTTGACTTATATGCGATACTTTAATTTCAACTTTTCCTCGGTACTTAACTACAAACTTTCGTCCCAGAATATTCGGATCATCTATAACACCAGCATTCGGAACTCTGGGATAGTAGTAGTTGTAAACATTAACCGCAGCAATGTAAGCTAAAGTATTAGCCTCAATCCACTCACTCATCTTAAAGTTTAAACTGTAAATCAAAAAGTATCCCAATCCTAAAACACCAACAACTGCAACTGCAAGCATAACCTGCAAAAAAGTAAAAGCCTTTTGTCCTTTAAAACTACTTACTCTCCTTCCCAATTTTCTTCACCCCGTATATCTCCTCAACTGTGAATTTTCCCTTCCACTTGGGCCAATTTTTAATAAACTTTAGCTCTCGTTCTGCCTTCTGCCGCCAATTCTCTGGCCCTTTAGCCAACTTCTCAAAGTAATAACGTGCTGTTCTTAAATCCCCATTGTAAAACGCAACTTTTCCCATAAAATAAAGCCTCTCCCACTCATTAGCAAACTTAACATCATTTATGCCACCAGTAGAAGTGGCAGAGCCCATTTTTTTCTTGTTTGCCTTCTGAATTTTTTGAATAAAATTTATTCTTTTCTCCAAAAGATTCATATTCCAATAGTAATTCTGCTCCTGCCTAAGTGAAGAAGCTTCAATTCTCCTTGAGCGCACTCCAACAGACGAATGCATATAACCCTTATCTTTGGAATTTTTATCCATCTCCATAAGAGTCCGTGTGTACTGCTTTTGTATCCTATCAATCTCTTTCTCTCCCTTGAACCAAATAAGTATGAGTACCGTAACAACAAATCCAACAAGAACATAAAATATATCCTCTTTACCCACCTTCCTTTCCCTCCTGAACAACAACTTCTTCATCTTTCCTTTCGGTTCTTAAATGCTCCAGCAACAAGCGCCTTCCCAACTCCTCAAAGTATTTCTCAACTGCAGGATACCTAACCTCATCATCCTTTAGATTAAGCCCCACTTTAGCAAATATCTCTTTTTTTATGGTAATTGCTTCCTGAGAATTGTCTTTTAGTATTGCAAACAACTCCACCATTTCATCTCTGTAACCTAATCTTCTCCACTTAAAATACCTTACCAAAAACACCATTAAAACAACTGCAAGACATCCCAGAAGCATCCAGCTCAACCAAAACGCCGTATAGAGCTCCATATTATCCTCCCATTCTATTTACAACTTTCATCCAACAATCTTCTAATTTGTCCAAAATTCACCTTCAACCAAAGCAAAACCAACAATGTCTTACCATCCACACTATCTTCTCCTAACCCTAGCTCTGTCAATTCCCTCTCTGCAAGCTCTTCTAAATCAAATTTTAGTATCTCTATATCCTCAGCATCTTCATGCTTAACTTCAAAAGCACGTTCTCCTATTGCCAAAAACACATGCAACTTTTCTTTGAGTATTCCTCCCGAAGGATAAAGAGAGTGAATTTTCCTTAGAAAGTTAGTTCTAAAACCTATCTCTTCTTCAAGCTCCCGTTTAATCGCAAACTCATACTCCTCACCCTCATCAACACGCCCTGCAGGAATCTCCACCAAGTAGCGTCCTACAACTGGACGATAGTGTTTTATCAGATAAACCTTTCCTGAGCAATCCACAGGTAAAGCCGCCACAGCCTCTCCTGCTTCCAAAACCTCAAACAATAAAACCTTGCCATCAACCTCCCACTCATCTAGAAAAAAACGACTAATCTTTCCTTCATATATCTTCATTCTCCTTAAAAATTTCCAACTTTTCAAAGCACTTCCCTCCCAATGAAATACAGCACTAAATTCTTTTCAATATCTCAATTAGAAATTCTGTACTTTTAGCAAGTTCAGATAAGTCAATGTACTCCTCATTAGTGTGAGGTTTTTTCATAGCTATACCAACATTGAAAGTCTTCACTCCACGCGCATTGAAAACATTCGTATCACTTCCTCCTCCAGTAGGCACCCACTTAAACTCAACACCCACAGCCTGTGCAGCCTCCTTAAACACACTTTCCAATTCACAACCGTAATGGTTGTATCCATCGTATTCTCTCTCGTGTCTCCACTCAACTTCACATTCCTGAGACTTAAAAGCATTCTCTATCCTATTCATAAGTTCCATCAACTTTTTCTCATCTCTACTACGTGCTTCTCCAGTAACTTTACATGAAGGAGCAACTATGTTGTCTGCTTCTCCTCCACTGATCGTTCCCACATTGCAAGTTGTCTCCTCATCAATTCTTCCCCACTCAACAGCAGCAATAGCCCTAGCAGCAGAAACTATTGCGCTCTTTCCCTCTTCTGGAGCAACACCAGCATGAGAAGCTTTACCCTTAAACACAGCTTCAAACTTATCGTGATAAGGAGCTACTACATCTATCGATCCAGGATCCGCTTCGCTATCCAACACAAAGCCAACTTTTGAATTCAACTTCTCCGTTAAATTCTTTGCTCCAATCAATCCAATCTCTTCTGCTATGGTAAAAACACCTTCAAGTCCAACATCTATCCCCAACTTATCCGCATTCTCAAAGATGTACATAATGGCAGCAATACCTGCTCTATCATCTGCTGAAAGTATAGTTTTTCCCGTAGATTTCATAACATCTCCCTCAAATACGTATTCTACATCACCGGAAAGCTTCACCGAGTCCATGTGCGCACATAACATAACCCATTTATCTTTGCCACGTGGTGGCCTTCTAACTATTACATTACCAGCATTTGATCCTGCTATCTTGCCGGCGTTATCCTCCACAACCTCAAAGCCTTTCTCCCTTGCCCAAGATATTATGTAGTCTGCAACCGGTCTCTCTTCCAAACTTTCAGCCTTCAATTTGACTAGCTCTTCCAACCTCTGCCTCAAATACTCTTTCAACTCCATGTTCAACACCTCCTTAGAAAGTGCCTTGTTTATAAGATTATACAACACTTATCACCTACATTTAGTTCAAAAATTTTGTTAGAATTTGAAAAGGTCAGTATTTTTAATCTCAAGGAGGGATTCTTATGAAAAGTTACTTTATTTTACTACTATTGGGAACTACACTTTTAATTTCAGGATGCGGCGCTTCCCAAAACCCTTCAAATCCAACTTCAACTTCTAACACAGAAACTACTCAAAAAGAAAAGATCACCAAAGAAGCCTCAGCTCGCTATAAAGCAGCTCAAGAAGCTCTAAAAAAAAGCGGAATGAGTATTAATGACTTCAAAAAGCTTGGTCAACAACTTTCTGGTGAAACTTTAGATAAGCTCAATTTGAAAAAGATAACTGTTCAGGATATTTCAAAAATCGAAGTATCTACAGATTTATTTTCTTCAAGCGATTATCTCCGCGAAGAATCAAATGTCTATGGTAAATGGAAAAGTTTCTCATTTGCTTCAAACTCCCTCGAAAAATTTGATAAAAACCTAAATTTCAAATTGATAGGTGCTTTTACTCCAGACGCAGTAATTATTCAGAAAGATCAAAAGTTTGAAAAATATATAGCGTGTGCCAGCTTTGGACCATGGCTAGCAGTACAATACTCCCAAAAACTCAAGTTTTATAATTTACTAACCAGTCAAAGTGTCTCAAGGGATTTCAGCTCAGATCTAACTATCCGCAACTTATACATTCCGAATGTAGTCAACACTGATATTAAAAGTATTCCATCAATCGTATTGTTAGTCGAAACAAGCTGGCAAACTGCCCCTATTATTGATGGAAAAAAACTTGACAAAGAAAGCCTATACGCCATAGCTCTGGATTCAAAATTGAAATTCAAAAATGCAATTAAGCTTCCAAAAGACACTTCACCTTTAACTTCTACAAACAAATATGCAATTCTTTACAACAGCGATGAAAAATCAACTTATCTCATGTCTTTGGACACTTTAAAGTTAACCAAGATAGAAAACTTTATTCCAAAGTACGGTTACGAAGCTCCTATTTCTGTAGCTATTGCGCTTCCCTCAGATTTTAGCGATGATTGCAAAACTGTAGGCAACACTGATCTTTATAAAAGGTGGTTAATTGTTGACGACAAAAAAGGATGGACAGTCATTGAGCTAGCCTCTTATGCGAGAAAAATTACACCTCTTCCAAAAAGTGAAAAGCTAGCTTTAATGCAAAGTGATCAGCTACTGAGTTTTCATGGAGAAGAGTACAAAAAATATAGAAACCTAGCATTTATTCCATATAGTAATCTTAAATTTGGAAGTATTACGAAGTTAGATCCAATGAATTTTAAAGATGCTCTTCAAAACCTCATAGTTGCAGATATATACGAACTTGAAACAAACAAGGTCATTGTAAATATTATGTTTGGTAAACTACTTGTTGCAACTATTAAGAACAGTGAACTTACTCCCGAAGCTTCTGGAAAAGTAGAGGACATTGCAAAACTGTACTACTTGGGAGACAACAAATTTTTCTCGGCGGACGCCTTTGGTAAGATGAAAACTATCAAACTGTCCTGGTAAAGTTCACAACAGCATTAAGTAAAATTCTGAAAAATCAGGGCTGGCTGGGGTATCCTTTCACTCAAGCCAGCCCTTCACTTTTCTGCAAAAACATATCCTTTTTCAACCCTGTAAATTCTATCAGATACCTCCAACGCCTTTAACCTATGCGTAACAAAAACGATTGTTTTACCAGTTTGTTTTAAATAGCTCAAAACCATCTCTTCTGTTTTTGAATCCAAATTTCCAGTTGCCTCATCCAACAACAGTAACTCTCTCTCTAGAAGCAGTGCCCTTATTAAAGCAAGTCTTTGAAGTTGACCTCCCGAAAACCTCTCAGGTAAGAACCTACTATCAGGATTTTCAAGGTATTTTGAAAACCTATCATAAACCTCAAATCTCATAAACAACTTTTCCAGTTTTTCTCGTATCTCCTCGCTCCATTCTTCAACAAACATATTCTCCCTAAATGAAGCATCGAAGAACACTGGAAACTGGG
>Ga0256838_1000196_pt1 | contig 42661 bp, 33 predicted proteins | sample 4571419metaG_FD_185978 | JGI IMG/M metagenome (GOLD analysis project Ga0256838, IMG submission 185978) | Hydrothermal vent microbial communities from Guaymas Basin, Mexico - 4571-419 | ecosystem: Environmental > Aquatic > Marine > Hydrothermal vents | place: Mexico: Guaymas Basin | collected... | reverse complement strand
TAAACTCTTCTGCCTTTCCAAAAACGGAAAGGCAGTATATTATATAACAAACAACCTATTTATGACTTTTGAAGAATTCCAAGAAGTCAAAAACGCTTCTTGGAGAATCGAAGAATTCCACAGGGGAGTTAAACAATGCTGTAATATCGGAAACTTTTTTGTTAGAAGGAGATTTCCAATATTAGGACATATTTCGGTATCCATGAGAGCTTTCTTTATTTTGGAAAGAATCAGAATCGATAAAAAGATTAGTTGGTATGAACTTAGAAGAAAACTAAATCGAATAGCCGTTGGAAATGCTATAATCTCATTATTCGAAAATGTTGTATTATCTTTAATCTAAGTATTTAAATTCATTTGCGAAAGTCCTATTAAATTTTTATAAGTTATATCTCCTATTATTATAATTATTACCAATTATCTGAGAGATAAATAATATTGGGGACATCAATGAAAGTTGATTTACATGTTCATTCTATAATAAGTAAGTGTTCTCTAAACCCAAAAGGTTTATTGAAAAAGCTCTGTGAAAAAAAGAAAATCCTCCCTGCTATTTGTGACCACAACAAACTAACTAAATTAAATTTCGCAATACCTGGGGAGGAAATAGCAACAGATAGAGGGGAATTTATTGGTTTATTTTTAAATGAAGAGATTCCCCCAAACTTAGATTTGTATGAAGCATTGGATAGAGTTAGAGAGCAGGATGCTTTAATTTACCTCCCTCATCCATTTGATTTTAATAGAAGGAGGAGTTTAGCAAAATTTAATGTATTGGAGGAAAAAGAGTTCTTAAAATATGTCCATATTGTTGAAGTATTTAATAGTAGATGTAGGAGTATAGAGCCAAATTTAAAAGCTCTTGAATATGCTGAAAAATATGAGTTTGCAATGGGTTTTGGTAGTGATGCCCATTTTATATGGGAGCTTGGAAATGCTTACATAAAGTTTAGTGAGTTAAATATAGAAAAACCTGATGATTTATCCCCAAAAGAGTTTTTAAATTTATTGAAGATAAAAACAGAAGAATTATTAAAAGAAAAATCCAATTTATTAAAAAATCCATGGAAAACAAGATGGCATTATGGGAGGTTAGGAAGTAAGTATAATATAGCATTGTATAGTAAAGTTGTAAAGAAGATTAGGAGGAAGTTGAACATATAACTATATAAATACATTTGGAGCTGATAGCTATGAAGGTTTCAACATACGATTTAAATAAAATCGCTGAAAAGCTAAATTTATCCATAAAAGATTTAAACAAGGCATTTAAAAAGAAAATTTTAAGAGAAGATGAATATAAAGAAACAAAAACATTGTTATTTAAAAAAGAATTTAAAGGGATAGAGAAAGGAACAGTTATATTTCTAAACGACAACCTTGACATTGTTAGGGGTTATCCAAAAACATACAGGGCTATAACTCTTTATCCAACACTAAAAAAACATTTTATTGATAAGGTTGTTGTTGAGGAAAAGCTGAACGGCTATAATATAAGGATAGTTAAAATAGATGGCAAAGTTTATGCATTGACAAGAAGTGGCTATATCTGCCCATTTACAACAAAAAAAGTTAAAAAATTCTTAAATTTAGAGATTTTAGATGATTATAATAAATATATGCTATGTGGGGAAATGATTGGCTTAAATAACCCTTATATGCCTTATTATTACAAAGAGGTTGATAGAGGTTATGAAAATCTTGGATTTTATATATTTGATATAAAAGAGAGAGAAACCAATAAATCCCTACCAGTAAAAGAGAGGATAAATTTATGTGAAAAATATAACCTACCTTATGTTAAGCCACTGACAGTAGTTGATAAAGATGAAGCCCACATCCATATAAGAAAGATTATTGAAAAGCTAAACAAAGAAGGAAGGGAAGGAGTTGTTTTAAAAGACCCAGATATGGCTGTCCCTCCAATAAAATACACAACCCATTACACTCAATGTGAGGACTTAAAATCTGCCTTTACCTTTTTCTTTGATTTGGGAATGGACTTTTTATTCAGTAGAGTTGTAAGAGAGGGATTTATGAGTTATGAGTTTAAGGAAACTCTTGAAGAGAGAAAAAAGAGGGCTAAGGATTTGGGGGAGGCAATTTTATTGCCAATGGTTGAAACAATAAATAGAGTAGCTAATGGAGAGAGAGTTTCTGAGGACTTTGAGCTTATATTTGATAGTGAAGATGATTTTGATGAGTTTTTAGATTTTATGAGAAAGATGAAAATGGTTATAAAAATAAAAAATATTGAAAAAATCAATACTAATGAAGGCGTTAAAATTAAGGCATTAATTGGAAAGATATACAACAAAACCAATGATAAAATTATAAGTTATTTAAATGGAACACTTTGGGAGTAGTTGGGTTTAGAAGTAATAATAAAAATTAAATACATAGTAATTAATTTTATAAATTTATAATTAAATTTAAATGAGAGGGATACCTGTGAAAATAAAGGACATTGTCTTAAAGATAGTTACTCCACTTGGTGTTGTTGTTTTGTGGGAGGTTTTAGCAATATACCTAAATAATCCAGTTATTTTGCCAAGAGTTGAAGCAGTTATTAATGTTTTAATTCATCCCTTTCAGGGAATTTTAGGAACCGGGAGTTTAATAGACAATACAATAATTAGTATAAAAAGAGTTCTAAGTGGTTTTTTATTGGCTTCAATTATGGCAATACCCTTAGGAATATTAATGGGCTATTACAAAACGATAAATAGCTTATTTGATACATTAATTGAACTATTAAGACCAATTCCTCCATTAGCTTGGGTCCCACTATCGTTGGCATGGTTTGGATTGGGAGAGATGTCAATGATATTTATTATATTTATTGGAGCGTTCTTCCCAATATTAATAAATACAATATCTGGGGTTAAAAGTGTTCCCAATCCTCTAATTGAAGCGGCTTTAACATTAGGAGCTAAGGGAAAAGATATTCTAATAAAAGTTGTTATCCCAGCATCTTCTCCAAGCATTTTAACTGGGCTGAGAGTTGGTGCTGGAATTGCATGGATGTGTGTCGTTGCCGCTGAAATGCTACCATCGAGTAATGCTGGCTTAGGGTATCTAATTATGTACGCCTATTCGTTAAGTAGAATGGACGTTGTTATTGCCTGCATGGTGGTTATTGGATTAATCGGACTTGTGTTGGATAGGGGGCTAAGATATATAGAAGATAAATACTTTGTTTGGAGAAAGATGATGAAATAGAATGAAATAATTGGTAAAGCTTTTACTAAAAGGTTCATACCAATAAGAAGGTTTCCTAAATGGTCTAAGAAATAAAAAAGGGATAGAATGAAAGTGAAGCTGAAAGTTGAAAATCTAACAAAAATTTTTGAATTTAATGGAAACAAAGTTAAAGCATTAGATAACATTAATTTAGATGTCTATGAAAATGAATTTTTAACAGTTATGGGACCGAGTGGTTGTGGAAAAACAACATTATTGAGGATTATAGCTGGCTTAGATTATCCTACTGAGGGAAGGGTTCTATTAGACGGAAGGGAAGTTAAAGGACCCGGAGCAGATAGGGGGGTTGTATTTCAACAATATACTTTAATGCCATGGAGAACAGTTTTAAAAAATGTTACTTTTGGTTTGGAGTTGAAGGGTATTCCAAAAAAAGAAAGGATTGAGATAGCTAAAAAATTTATTAAAATGGTTGGGTTGGAAGGATTTGAAGATGCATACCCCTACCAACTAAGTGGAGGGATGCAGCAGAGGGTTGCAATAGCGAGGACTTTAGCTAACGACCCAGAGATTGTTCTAATGGATGAGCCATTTGCCGCGTTAGATGCCCAAACAAGGAATATATTACAAAATGAGTTATTAAAAATTTGGGAGAAAGAAAAAAAGACGGTGTTTTTTGTCACACACAGTGTTGATGAGGCAATTTATTTGTCTGATAGAGTTGTTGTTTTAACTGCAAGACCTGGGAGAATAAAAGAAATTGTTAAAATTGATTTAGAAAGACCAAGAGATAGAACAAGCATTGAATTCCTTGAATATAGGAAAAAAATCCTAAATATATTAAGGGATGAGGTCTTAAAATCATTAAAACAAAGATAAACTTATAACAATCTCATAGGTATTCCCCTATCTGCACAATACTTTTTTAGCTCCTCTATTGTATATTCTCTATAATGCAATATTCCCGCCATTAATGCAGCATCTGCCTTTCCATGCACAAATGCCTCATAAACATGCTCTGGATTTCCAGCTCCACCAGATGCAATCACTGGCAATTTAATAGCTTTGGAAATCTCTCTTGTTAATATCAAATCATAACCACTTTTTGTCCCATCTTTGTCAATACTCGTTAATAAAATCTCTCCAGCTCCCAACTCTTCAACTTTTTTAGCCCATTCTATGGCATCTATGCCCGTTTCTTTTCTCCCTCCATATATATAAACTTCAAACCAACAATATCCATCCTCTACCTTAACAACATTTTTATTTATATTGTCTATCTCATCTTCATTAACATAGTGTCTTTTAGCATCAATAGCTACAACAACACACTGAGAGCCAAATATCTCACTCGCCTCTTTAATTAAATTTGGATTCTTTACTGCCGCAGTGTTTATTGAAACCTTATCCGCCCCCGCCCTCAATATTCTTCTAAAATCTTCAATTGACTTAATTCCTCCACCAACAGTTAAGGGAATAAAGACCTTTTCAGCTGTTCTCTCTACAACATCAATAATTATGTCTCTCTTTTCTGCTGAGGCAGTTATATCTAAAAATACAAGCTCATCAGCTCCTTCATTATCATAGTATTGGGCTAACTCAACTGGATCTCCAGCATCTCTCAAATTTAAAAATTTTGTCCCTTTAACAACTCTTCCATCTTTAATATCCAAACATGGAATTATCCTCTTTGTTAGCATATTATCCCTTACAAAAATTTAATTTTAAAAAATTAGAAAATTAAAAGATTTTTTATAGTTTATTGGCTCCTTCAAATTCGTTATTATGATTTTCTTCAAGTTCAATTCCAGATATTGCCTTTGCCAATTTCAATGCTCTTAATGATGCTAAGTCCTTCTCTAAATACACACTTGCAATTTCATTCGTTAATTTCCTCAACTCTTTTGTAAATTTTGTTTTAAATTTCACTATTGGAGTACTTTCTGTCCACTGTTTCTCTACATTATAATCATACGGTAAAATCCCAACGATATCATCTACTATCTCACTAATATCAGTAAATCCTAAATATTTATTTAATATAATTCCTGTAATTCCAATTCCTAACTCTCTAACGAGGTCCATAGTTTTTAACGAATTTGCAATTGAAGGGATACTATCGTCTCCAACTATGATTATTTTATTAATATACTCATACTCCCCTACATATCCAAATAATGGATTGTCTTCAACGATATTTGGAGGGAAATCATAAACTATAACATCGTACTCATCCTCCAATATTTTAATTAACTCTCCAAACCTACTTAAATCGTACTTATATGCAAAAACCTTGGAAGATACATCAGTATGAATTATATCTAAATCATCATAATGGCATATAATATCTTCAATAGCTGACTCTCCTGCAAGATAAGAGTTTAAAGTATGCTCGTGGTCTTCAAATCCAAATAACACCGCAGTAGTTCCTCCATAAATATCGCAATCAATCAATATGGTTTTTACTGACTCACTAAGTATATATGCAAAATTTGCGGCAATGGTTGTTTTTCCAGTTCCCCCTTGAATATTATAAAATCCAATTTTCATAATTATCACCAAAAAATTATTTAATTTAAAGGAAGTTGTTTTGGAGGATTTATTATAACATATTTACAATGCTCTTTATCAAACTCTTCTATATCATAACCAGTCATATTAAAACTCTTTTTAAATATGGTGACTTTTACCCCTCTATTATCTTTTATACTTAAATTTCCTTTATTATATATCACATTATTATCAACATATTTATCAAGCCATCCAGCTAAGTCCTTAAATGAAACTATGTCTGTCCCATTTTCTTTTAATTCCATGATTAAATCTTTATCATAGTCCCTAATATCTGCAATATAAACTCCAAATTCCTCGTCTTTTGGTGGAATGTAGAGAGTATTAACAACATTTACTCCATAAATTTCTTTTAGTGGTGTTGGAATTCTAACAATTGGAATTCCATCATAAATTTCAAATCCTTTATTCCCAGGAATTACCACATAATCAACCTTATCTCTTAACTCCAATTTCCAATCTAAATCTTCATTATCTTTTCCAAATACTGCATCTGTCAAGTTTTTGTCTGAACTTTCTAAGAATAAACCATTACATCCTCTTGCCAATGCATAAGCATAGTTTTTAACAAACCAATGATTGAAATATTCATATTTGTCCCACATTTCGCTATCTTCTTCTGGTAAAGCCGGCTCCCCTTCATAATACCATTTTGATGGTTCTTTAGCGTTTCCTTCCCAATATGGCTCACCATTATCTAAGTGATAATACTTATTTTCACTTTTAGCCCCTTCTTCCCAATAACCATAGTCCTTAGTTCCTTTATAGCTTATAACCTTTGGATAATAGCCACCAATAGGGTCGTTTCTAAATGTCTCTGGTGCTTTATCAACATAAATTAAAGGGTAATAGCTTAACGCCAATATGTCATCTGCTTTGATATCTAACTTTGATGGGTTAAAGTAAATATGTGTATAATTCTCCTGATAACCCTTTTTAAACCAATAATAATCATATAAATCTTCAAGTTCATCTACATCAACATCAGATTTTTTTACAATTTCAATTCCCTCACTACCCGTCACTATATAGCTCACATTTATACCAAAAGCTTTTAACGCCTTTATAGACCTCACTTTTTTGTTAATTATTTCATCATCTAACACATCTACTTTAATCTTCCTTCCAGCAACATCTATGGCATAATCCCCATTTTTATCAGGAATTATCTTATTTACAGCAACTCCTGAAACGAGCATATGCTTATAGTATGGAGGAACTTTATTTATGTATGCAAAAACACCTCCATTTTTAGCAATATATTCCCCAATAATATCAAGGGTCTTTTTATCATTCAACGATGTTGGATATAAGAAGAGGAGTTTATTCTTCTTAATTTCATAAACTCCATCTGCTACCTTCTTATAATTAATTTTATAAATTGGAGCTTCCTTAGCTTCTACTGGCGGGTTGAATATTAAAGCTCCATCATCATTCCTTACAATATATTTCTTTGGATATATTATAAAGACATCGTTTTTATCAACAAACACGTAATCGTAATACTCGGGAATACATTTTTCTGGAAGATTGTAAGAGTATTTGTAATAATAATTATCAGAACTATTTTTTGGAGGGTTGTAATAAATCTCTCCATCCTTACCCCTAATTATGTATTTTTTTGGATAGAGAATAAAGGTTGAGTTTTGTATCAGCACGTATCCATCATATTCAGGAATTTCTGAAACATTTGGAACTTTAATCTTATATGGCTTTACAAACTCATATTTGCTATAATTTTCTTCCTTTGGTGGGTTGAATATTAAAGCTCCATCCTCTTCATAAACACTATACTTTGGATAAATTACAATAACTCCATTTTTACTAACATATGTGTAATTTCCAAAATCTGGAATTTTTGATAGCGTGTATCTTTTTATTCCGAGATGGTATAAGATGTTCTTATTTATATTGTCACTATCAAGGCAGAAAATTGTCAGAGATGTGTTAGAATTTAACATTCTATCAAGTTCATTAACATTACCAACCTTTGATAATGAAACAAACTCTATTGGAATTGAACTCGTATATTTATAGTCCAAATTTGAAGGATAGGCATAGCTAATCAATACAAATAACATAAACGTAAAAATAAGCTTTCTCATCTACTCACCTCGATATCCTTATATACACAATTATATATTACAATTATTTTTTGGTTATTAAAATAAATATTTATTCCTCAAACTTCTCAAACTTTTTGACATACATTAAAGGATAATCAATTTCTGGGATGTATTCAAGCTTTAAATGGGCAATAGTTTTATTTATTCTAATTTTTAAATCAACATCTAACATCTTTCCATCTAATGAAACGTATTTTTCTCCAACATCTTTAATTTTTACCTTTATGTCATAAACACATGGTTGATTTTTCATCGCCTCTTCCATAGCCCTCTCTAATGATTCTTTGTTATATTTACTTACCGGAGTGCCAACAAATTGATGAAATAGAGCCCCTAAGGTAATACCTCCTTCAAATACTGCCCTCTCTCTGTCTGTTAAATTTTTAAAATACTTCTTAAAAACATCTGTTTCTTCTACTCTCATATTCCTCCCATCACAATAATTTATTCACATAGATAGTTTAAAATATAAAAGTAGCAACTGTTTAAATATTTAACATCCTTTCAATGGCTTTTTGAGCTTTTTCAATTACTTCTTTTTTTAATTTAATTTCATATCTCTCCTCCAATAAACATTTTTCTATCTTCTCCAATGTTATTTTTTTCATCTCATGACAAATAGCATCCTCCTTTAATGGAATAAGTTTTTTTTGTTTGCCTAATTTTTCAAGCTCTATCTCCAACCTATTTATCATCCCAACCTCAGTCCCAATTATAAACTCTTCATCGTCTGACTCTAAAACAATCCTCAATATTCCACTCGTGCTTGCTATATAATCAGCGTTATCTTGCAACTCAGGATTGCATTCTGGATGAATTAAAACCTTAGCATTTGGATATTTACTCTTAACTCTTTTTAAATCATCAATGGTGAATTTTTTATGAACATAACAGCCCCCACCCTCTGGAATGGCAATAACTTTTTTATCCGTTCTTTTCTGAACATAATAAGCTAAGTTGTTATCTGGACCAAATAAAACAACATCTGTGTCTAAGGAATTGACTACTTTATCTGCATTCGCTGATGTGCAAGTTATATCTGCCAATGCCTTTGTCTCTGCCGTTGTATTCACATAAACAACTAATGGAGCTTCTGGATATTTCTCCCTATATTTTTTTATAATTTCTGGAGGTAGTTGATGAGCCATTGGGCATTGAGTTCCTTCAATTTCTGGCATTAAAACCTTTTTGTCTGGATTTAAAATCTTTGCAGATTCAGCCATAAAATCTACTCCACAAAACACAATTATATCAGCATCTGTCTCCTTTGCCTTAATACACAGTTCCAAAGAATCCCCTAAGAAATCGGCTATTTTTTGTATTTCCTTTGGTTGATAGTTGTGAGCTAATATTATAGCGTTTTTCTCTTCTTTTAGTTTATTTATTCTATCCACTACATCCATGTGTATCCCTCAGAATTTATATTTTATACCCATATTTCTCTAATCTCTCAATTACTTTGTCCCATGTTGGCAAATTTGTCTGACATCCCTTTGCCTCAACAACAAATGAAGCAGTTGCAGCTCCAATTAAACCACATTTCTCTAAATCATATCCTTTAATATAAGCGGATAAAAATCCTGCCCTATAACTATCTCCAGCACCTGTTGGGTCTATAACCTTCTCTGCCTTAATGCAAGGAATCTCTATCTTTCTATCTTTGGTATATATCACACTACCTTTAGAACCCTTTGTTACTATAAGGACATCAACTCTATTTACATAATCATCAATCTCAAAATTTAATAGTTTTGAAGCTCTTTCAAATTCATGCTTGTTCATAAATAAGAAGTTTGTATGCTCAATCAACTCCAACAACATATCTTTTGAGTATTGAGGTAAGTCCTGCCCGGGGTCGAAAGATACCAAATTGTTTCCATAAGCTTTTTTGGCACATTTTAGGTTAAATTCTGGGTCTCCTGTTGCTATATGGACAATCTCTGTATTGAAGTTTGGTGGATTTAGCTCTTTATAATGCTTAGCCGCACCCCATAAGAAAAATGTTATTTGGTTGTTATCCTTGTCTGTAAATATCCATGCTTTTGGTGTCTCTTCCTCATCAGAGTAATAGAGTTTTGACAAATTAATACCCAATTTCTTTAAATATTTTTCATATCCACTGTTTTTAAAATCATATCCAACACATGATAAAAGCTCAGAATCAACACCAAGTTTTTTTACCCCAACTGCTGTATTTGCCGCTGCTCCACCATAATACTTTCTCGCTGAAGGAATTTGAATTGATGTATTTGGCTCGGGAAATTTTTCTATATTAAAAATATAATCAAGAGCTGTATGTCCTACACATGTAATCTTTTCCATTTTATCACCTACAAAACGATAAAATTAATAAAAGCTTTTATAATAGAATTTATCATATTTAATGTGATAGAATTGTTAAACTAATACTTAAAGATTTATGGGGGTGTGTTATGATAAACATATCCGAAAACTCAGAGGCAAAAGAATTGATACCCATAGCCAAGGCAGTTCATATATTGGTTAATAAACTTCCTGTTGCCATGAGAAGCAAAAACAAACCTGGAATAAGATTAGAAAAAGGAGAAGTTGTTGACACAAACTACGAGGGCTATGTTTTAAAGGTTGCCATTGAAATAGGGAAAACTATAAAGGCAACTCCAATTACTGGACCTTATGCAGGGCTTCCAGTTATAGTAACTCCAATAAAAGATGCAGAGAATAAAATTATAGGGGCTATTGGTGTAGTTGATATTACCGCAGGAATATTTGAAGACATATTAACAATAGCAAGAAGACCTGAATTATATAAGTTTTTACCAGAGGATGCATTTCCAAAATAAATAAAACTTTAAAAATTTTAAAAATACAAAATAACTTTAAAGGTGATGAAATGAAAAAAATATTTATTTATCCTCCAAACAGCTTAATACTAACAGATTTAGTTGAGAGATTTGGACATAAGCCATTAAACCTAAATATCGTTATTGGTAAGTTGGTTAGAAATCCAGAAATAGACAGCCCACCAATGAACATAACAGATGAAGAGCCAAAAAAAGGTTTAAAATATGCGGCTGTGGAAGTTCCTTCTGGTGTTAGAGGGAGAATGGCTTTAATCGGACCGTTAATTGAAGAGGCAGAGGCAGCAATAATAATGGAAGATGCCCCAATCGCATTTGGATGCATTGGATGTCAAAGAACAAATGAACTAACTTTATATTTAGTTAGAAGGAAAAATATCCCTATTTTGAAGGTTAAATATCCTACAAATGAGGAAGAAGCTGAAATATTAGTTAATAAAATAGCTAACTTCTTAAAGAGTTTGGAAGAGGATAAAAACTAACTGAGGGGATAAAATGGAATGTCCAAATAAAGAGATTAACTTAAAAAGATGCAACTGCAGTTATCCAGCTTGTTCTAAAAAAGGAATGTGTTGTGAATGCCTACATTACCATTTAAAAAATAGACAGTTACCTGCCTGCTGTTTCCCAGACGATGTAGAAAAAACCTATGATAGAAGCTTTGAAACATTTGCAAAGCTTGTTTTAGAAGGGAAAATTTAATTAATTTATTTTAAATTTCTTTTATAGCAAAACCATTCAATAATTGAGGTTGGTTTATAGTTCTTTTCAAAATATTTTGAAATATATAAGGCACGGATGAACTCCTTCCATTAGGAAGGAGTTCAAACTTCATTAATAAATTTTATTCACTTTTGAAAAGAACTATAATTATACCATTAATCACATCATAAAATAGAATCTCATTTTCCACCAAAAACTTGAATTCCTTAATTAACTCTCTTTTAATAATTTCATAATCTTTAACCTTAATATTATCCTTAAACTTATTTAAAATCTCATATATCTTATTTTCATCTAAATCCTCTGGCATATTTGCTATTAAAAACCTCAACCCATCTGTTTCAACATTAATCCACTGCCTTATAGTTTGTTCAACAGATAAACCTAACTTCTTATTATTTATCAATTGGGATATTTCATAAGGTAATAATAAATACTCCAAAGCATAATTATATAGTTCTTTTCAAAAGTGAATAAAATTTATTAATGAAGTTTGAACTCCTTCCATTAGGAAAGAGTTCATCAGTGCCTTATATATCCTGAATAACCCTTTAAGAAAGATAGGAAAACTTTATTTGACGAAACTTTCTTAAAGTTTCTTTCAAAATATTTTGAAAAGAACTATATATTCCAAACATAGTTAAAGAGGGGACAAAATGGAAAGATTTATTGAAAATCCAAAGTTTCCAATAAGAGAGATTAATGAGAAGAGTGAGAAGGAGAAAGGAGGGGCAAGACCTCCACATTGGGAGATGGTATTTTATTGGACAAGAAAACCATTAATTGGGACAAGGGGTGTTATTGCCGGCTCTCTATTGCCTTATGATATTGATGTGGAGAGGTTTAAAAATGCAATATGCCTTGATGAAAAAACGCCTCACAGGTTTAACCCAAGAATTCCAAATGATTGGAAAAAGTATTTTGAAGGAAAAAAGCTGTTAGACCCATTTGCTGGTTTTGGTTCTATACCTTTGGAAGGTTTAAGATTGGGCTTAGATGTTACAGCAGTTGAGTTATTGCCTACAACCTATATATTTCTAAAATCAGTTTTAGAGTATCCTAAGGAGTTTGGCAAGAGTTTAGTTAAAGATGTTGAGAAATGGGGAAATTGGATAACTGAAAGGTTGAAAGAGGATGAAGATATTAGAGAACTTTATGAGGATGATGTTGCTGTTTATATTGGAACTTGGGAGATTAAATGCCCTCACTGTGGCAGATGGACTCCTTTAATTGGTAATTATTGGTTAGCAAGAGTTAAAAATAATAAAAAGGGTTATAAAAGATTGGCTTTTATGAGGGCGGTTAAAACAGAGGATGGCATTGATATAGAGGTTGTAGATGTTAATAAAATTGCAGAGGAGAATAATTTAAAGTTAGAGGATGCAAGGGTTGATAAGAATAAAATAAAGATTGGTAGTTTAGAGTTTGAAGTTCCTAATGCTAATATTGAGTCAAGGAAGAGTCAAGTAACCTGTTTGTTTTGTGGCAACTTAATAAAATTTGCAGATGAAGAAGGAAATCATTACTTAAATAAGGTTAAAGGTAAGGAATTGGAATTTTATGTAAAATTTGCTTTGAAGAAATATCATGAAGGGGATGAGAGATTTGCAAGGCAGAGGTTGTTGGTTAAGGTTAAAATTGAAGATGGGAATTTGATTTTTGAAAAGGCAACCTTAGAGGATAATAAAAAATTGGGGATTGCTAAGGAGAAGGTTAAGAAGCTTATAGAGAGTGGAGATGTTGATGTGCCAAATGAGAACTTATGGAATTATTCTGCAAGTGGTGGAGGGGCATTAAGTATATTTATGTGGGGGTTTAACAAGTTTTACAAACTCTTTAATCCAAGGCAGTTATTAACTTTGGTAAAAATTACAAGATTAATTAGAGAAGTTGGAAAAAGAGTTGAGGAGAAGAAAATAAGAGAGGGGTGGAGTGAGGAGAGGGCTTTTAAGTATTCAGAGGCAATTGCTACTTATTTGAGCATTGCTTTGTTAAAACATTTAGATTATAATACTATTACTACATTATGGAATGCTGGCTCGTGGAGTTTAAACAAAGTAGCCCATACTCTCACTAATAGAGGAATAGCAATGCAATGGAATTGGTGTGAAATATGTCCAATTTTAAATATACCATTAACCTATCCAAGCACTTTAAGAACAACTATTAGAGGTTTAGAATACCTAACCTCTGCACTTTCAAATAAGCCAAATAATTTAAATGATTTTATTAATAAAGTAAATAATAACTCCTCAAATATAAAAATCATTCAAGGAGATGCAACCTCATTAAACTTAGGAGAGCAATTTGATATTATCGTTACCGACCCTCCCTATGCCGATGATGTCCCTTACACCGAACTATCTGACTTTTATTATGTCTGGCTTAAAAGGGCTTTGTCTGATGTTGAAAACAACAAACTAATTCCAAGATACCATAAAGAAGCATTCTTCAAAAAGATAGGCAAAAAATACAAAGAGATAAAAACACAATGGCAAGAATTTGCCAAAAAAGAGGTTTCTGAAAATGCGGGTAGATTTATGGATTTAAAAGATAAAAAAGAAATAGCAAAAAAACACTTTGAAAATCTCTTCTCACAGGCATTCATATCTATGAAAAACCACTTAAAAGATGATGGTTTATTAATAACTTACTACGCACACACAAATCCCGACTCATGGGCGAATCTCTTAGAATCAGGATGGAAGAGGGCAAAACTAACGATAACGAGGGCTTTACCTCTCACAACAGAATCAAAACAAAGCATTGTATCAAGAGGCAAACTCTCCTTAGACACTTCAATAATTGCCGTCTGGAAAAAGAAAACTCTAAAAGATAAGGCGTTAATCTCAACCTTAATACCAAAACTAAGAGATAAAGGAAGACAAACAGCAGAACTATTAATAAAACACGGACAGCATGATTTAGATTTACTGTATGGGGTAATGGCTGGTATCTTAGAAGAGATAACCCAATACAATGAAATTGTAAGTCCAGAAGGAAAACTAACGACAAAAGACATCCTCGATAAGTATGTCTATCCATTAACAATATATAGCATTATAGATGCCATTTCAAAAGAAAAAGAAGGAACTTTAAAAATCTCTTCAAAACCTGCCCTTTTCTATACAACCTACAAAATCCTATTTGGTAGTAAAACATTAGGTAGTGGAGATTTAATCTTATTAAATATCTCAACTGGAATTGATGCAAGAACAGCAGTTGAATACAAACTAATAAAAGAAGAAAATAAGGGATTTACATTAAACTCTCCCGACTTAATAAAAGAACTCAACAATAAAAACCTCTATCAGTTCTTAATTGAAAAGGGCATAAATCCAATAAATCCAGAAATAAAAACATCAATAGACATCCTTCACTTACTTGAATATTACGCCTTTGCATATCCAATAGATGCCTTTAAATCTAAACTTGAAGAATTGAAGAACAAATACCCAACAGAGGTTGATGAAGCAACAAATATTGCCAAACTAATAAATAAATACTATAAAAGTGTATTTAAGGAAATATATGCAGGTAAAAAAGACAGTGAGATAGATAAAATCCTACAAAAAAATAAAACTTATGAAATCTATTTGATAAGAAGATTGGTAAGATTTTTGGAAGGCAAAGCGTTTTAATTTCCTATATATTTTATTATATCCTTATAGTTGGTTATATTCCATATTTTAATAAAAAATGTTAGAAATGGGGGGATTAATATGCAGAAGTTAAAAGTTTGGGAGGATGTTTTAGATGAAACTTTAGATATGCAAGTAGCTCCTGAATTGGGGGATGTTATTAATAAAACAGCCCATAGGATTTATACAGAACCAGAAGAATTCTTTAAAAGGACTTACTTTACTGATTCTATGGTGCAAATACTTGACAGGCTTATAAACACTCTAAGCGGGAAAGAGAGGCATAATATATTCTTAATATACTCTCTCTTTGGGGGAGGGAAAACACATACAATATTAACAATCTATCATGCAATTAATAATCCTGACTCTCTTACTGATGAAAATACTCTAAAAGATTATCCTGAAGATAAAAAAGAGAAGATAAAAGAAATAGGTATAAAATTAAAAGACCTTCAAAATCAAAACATAAAAATACTTCCAATATATGGTAAAGGAAAATTAGGACAACCAAGCAATCCATTAAACTTTGGAGCATACGAAGTCAAAACATTATGGGGGTATATAGGGCACTGTTTAGGAAAATACTCTATAGTTGAAAATGACGATAAAAACTTAACAGTCCCTACAATAGATACGATTAGAGAGCTTTTAAAAGGAAATAAGGTAGTATTTTTAGTTGATGAGATTGTTCATTATATAGACAACTTATACAACAGTGGGAATGAAGATGATAGAAGATATGCAAAAAATATCTGTAAGTTCTTTGATGCCTTATCCACTGCCTTAATTGGAACTGACAGCATTATGATTTTAACCTTACCAATGGAAAAAGATGGGGAAAAAGTTGAAAAAGGATATAATAAGGAGATAGTTCTTTCTCTCCATAGAGCGGTTGAGAGAGTGGGGGGAGCAGAACTCTACTCTCCACTAAGAACTGAAGGCATTTCTGGAGGAGAGATTGTAGAGATTTTAAAGAAAAGGATTTTTGAAAGCATAGATAAAGATTTTAAAGAGAAAATAATTGAAAAATACAGAGAGGCTTATTCAAATACTGAAATATTTGGAAGATTTGAAGGAAACTTATCAAAAACCTATCCATTCCATCCAGATTATATAGCAACACTGAGGACTATTGTTGAAAGAGGGAACTTGCAAAAAACAAGGGATATGGTTAGAATAACAAGAATTGTTGTAAGAAACCTATTACAAGAAGAAGAGTTCCCAACCTTAATAATGCCATATCATATAAACCCAAGAAATGAAAAACTAAAAGGAATATTGTTTGGGAAGAATCAAATATTTGCTGACTATGGAGGAGCAGTATTGGATGTAGATTTATCCCTTGAAAAATTCAAAAGATTTTCAAAGCCAGAATTGGCAGAGATTATTTTAAGATACATATTTTTAAAAACCTATCCTTATGACTCCCCAACACCACTTGAGGGCTTTCCAAAAAAGGATAGTATTGCAAGGGCAGTTTATGAAATTAGTTTTTTTGAAAAACATGCATTGCAATTAACTGATATCCCAAACACTATAAGTGAAATTGAAAAAAGCTCATCATTTATATATCTAAACAAAAAGGATGGAATCTTCTGGTTTTGGAGAGTTGCAAATGTATCTCAAATGGTTGAAAGCAAGAAAGAAGAGTTGTTAACTCTCAATATAGTTAGCGTTCATAAGAAACTTGAGGAATTTGTTAAAAAATTTGCTGTTGAAGGAAAGGGTCTAAGGACTAAAAAAATTGGAAATAATATAACATTTTTCAAAAAGAATGATATTGTAGTGTCAAGAGACCCACAAGAATTTCAAGATAATGAGAATTATAAATTGCAAATACTCATAAGAGATGATGTTGATAAATTTACACTTTACAGAATAATTTATCAGTATGGAACTGGAACAAGAACATATAGAAATACAATAACTGTTTGTTATGCAGATAAATCCCTAAATAAACTACTTGAAATAACAGCCCGTATAATGGCTTGTGATAAAGTGAAAGGAGATATTAAAGCAAAATATAAATCTTATGGGGAAGAAGTTGTTCAGATACAAACAAGTATGGTAAGGAGTATTGAAGATGATGCAAAAGCAGAGTTTGATGAATTTGTGGCAAGTGTATTTAAAAAAATTGCATATCCTAAAGATAATGATGTGGAGATTGTTGATGCTACTCCAACATCTAAATCAATACTTGAAAATGTGTATTCTGCACTGGTTGAATGGGGAAAAATCCCATCCAATCTAACTTTTGAAGGTCTTGAATATTATTTAAATGAAGTAAATATAACTTTTAATAAACCAATACAATTTTCAGAGCTTAGAAGTATTATTAGAACAAATACAAAACTTCCATTTATTACTGATGAGCAATTAAAAGAAGCAATAAAAGAGGGCGTTAAAGATTTAAAAATTGGTATTGAAAGAGACGGAAGAATTTTATTTAAAAGAATCTATCAAAACATACCAAATTATAATGAAGCTGGGGTTCCTCTCGATGACATAAAAGAAAATGACATAATTTTGCCTCAAATAAAAGCATTAAATAAACAAATAAATCAGATTTTAAAAGAGGAGAGAGATGAAGTTATTGATAATAAGTATATAAAAGTTTGGTATGAAGTTTATATTTCAGATTCTGAGTCATTGCCATTAAGGGAGCTTGTTGAAGAGACAGAAGAGGGTTTTGTTGTCAAACCCGAATTTGTGGACTTAGTAATAAATGGCTATATAGTAAGAAAAACTGAAGAAAAGACTATTGGAGAAAGAAATGAATTTTCTTTGAAATTAGATAGACATAACATTGAAGGAAAACCAGGAGAAAATGTGGATATAAAAGTAGTAATAACACCCTTAAAAGGCCGTGGTTTTGACGTGAATCTTGAAGTTGAAGAAGGAGAATTAGATATAGACCATGGAAAGGCTCCTTATGAAACAACGTGGCACATTAAAATTCCTGAAACCAAAAAAACTTATAAACTAAGGGCAGTATCTGAAGATGGTGTCGTAAAAACTGATAGAATAACCCTTACTCCAAGAACTGATATCGTAGAAGTTCATGAATTATCTGAAAACTTAAAAGGAGGAAAATTATTAGAAATAAAGGGTATCAAATCCTATGATGATTTAAACCTCATTCCTGAAAACTTAAATGCTAAGGTTAGAGGAGTCTTTATTATTGAAAACGATGAATACTTTAAAGCAGATTTTAATAATCTTTCTCTCGATGTTGTAAAATATCTTATTGAAGAGATAGAGGAGGTTATGGAACATAAAGCGAAGTTAGATGTGGACGTTATTTTTACAGATGAAGTAAGGATTGATGATTTAATATTTGAGAAACTTAAATGCTTAAATGAAAAAGTAATATTTAAAATTAAAAAATGTTGATTTTAAGTAGTTTTTTATACATTTAGAGTGTATTTTCTTACTCTATTTTTCTTTTTTGTGAGGTGATGCTGTGGAGAGTAAGAACACTCAATATGTGGTTAAGCTTAAATATATTAAGCCAATAAAATTACCAATTGTAAAAAAACAAAAATTAGCAGAGTTTATCCCAATAATACCTCTTGAAGACGGTAAATATATAAAAGGTAAAATTGAAGGAACTGCAAGAGTATTTCTCCCAGAGTTTATTAATTTTGCTAAACACTTTGGTTTTGAAGTTTCTGGTAAAAAAAGAATAACATTAAAAACTGATGATGATTATGCATATCTAAGATTATTTGTTTATGCCATGATTATGCAAGCATTAAAAGATAATACAATGTGGGGAAAATTAGAAGACCATATTCTTTCTATGGAACCATTAGCTTTACGTTATTGGGCATCAACTTTTAGAAATAGGTATTGGGAACATAATAATAGAAGAAAATTATTAAAAATTGCAAAATGTTTTTTGGTGGTTGAAGAAATCTAAAATTGTTAGAGGGGATGAAAATTGCAAGAAAAGATAAAAAACTATCTCACAAGAAAGGTATTTTTGCACGACCCTCTACTATTCTTCTATGCTTTAAATCATCCAGCATCAAAAAAAGAAATAAAACCATTTATACACCAAATTTATCTCCTATACAATGCTATGCTTCTCCGCCCAGTCCGTTTTTTAATTGCAGATGAGATTGGTTTGGGTAAAACAATAGAATCTCTTGCAATAGCGAGATACTTAGAACTAAAAGAAGGAATAAAAAAGATTTTGGTTTTAACTCCAAAAATTTTAAGAGAACAGTGGGAATCTGAAATAAAGAGAGTTGGTGGAATTCCAAGAATTATTAAAGATGGAAATGATATAAATAATATTAAAAATTCTTTGCAGTATTATGATTCTGCGGTTTATATTATAATTTCAATTGACCTTGCAAAAAGGTATGTTGATAAAATATTGCAAATTGATTGGGATTTAGTTATTGTTGATGAAGCCCACAACATTACTAAAAATACTCAAAGAGGAAAATTAGTAGAAAAACTTTCAAAAAAAGTAAGAAATATGCTTTTACTTTCTGCAACTCCACACAGAGGAGACCCTCAAGATTACCTATACAGATTAAAAATGTTAGACCCCACACTTATAAATGATTTTGATAGATTAAATACTCAAAATTTCTACTCTAAAACCCATGACATATTAGTTTTTAGAAGAACGAAAAAATTAGTAAATGCTCTTGAGAATAAAAGAGTTTTTAAGGATTGTCAGTTTAATGCAGTAGTAGTGGATATATCAGAAGAAGAAAAAAGATTTTTTGTCCTTCTTGAAGACACCCTTAAAAATATATTGAAAAATGCAAAAAGAAACTCTCCAATAGCACTTTTAGCAGTGATTTTAGGTAAGAGGGCATCTTCAAGTTATAAAGCAGCAATTGAAACACTAAATAGGATTATAAAAAGTAACATTTTAAAAACTGATGATATTAATGTGTCAGAGGATATTCAAAACCTCTTCTCACTAAGTTTGGAAGAAATGGAATTTGAAGAATATAGGGAAATATCTGACATAATAAATAATATTGTTGATAAATATTCACCATATTTAAGCCAAGGGCAAAAAGAATTATTTGAAAATCTCCTTAAAACAACAACTAACATAATAGTCAAAAAAGATAGTAAAATTGACGCTTTAGCAAAAATTATTGCAGAACATATTAAAAATAATGAAAAAATTGTAGTATTTACTGAATACGTTGATACTCTCAAATATCTTCAAGAAAATCTGCCTAAGTATTTAAACAACTATGGTATTGACATAGATACAAATGAAATATTAACGCTTTCAGGAGAGGACAAAAATAGGATGGAGAATATTACTGAGGAGATTAATAAAAAATTTGAAGAGTATGGAAAAATTTTACTGGCAACAGATGTTGCTTCTGAAGGACTTAATTTACAAATTGCAAGTGTTTTGGTAAATTATGATTCCCCATGGAGTCCTATAAAATTAGAACAGAGAATTGGAAGAATTTGGAGGTTAGGGCAAGAAAAGGATGTGTCTATTTATAATATTTTCCTTTCAAATAGAATGGATTTGGAGCTGCTTAATAGCTTGTATAAAAAAATCATGAATATTAAAACTGCACTTGATAATCAATTAGCAATAGGTAAAGAGATATATATTGCAAATGCTGAAACTCTATTTAACTTAGAGGAATTTGCATACATAAAAAACTTTTCTGAATATGATATTATAATTTCAGCAATAATGGAGGACTTAAATAGTTATACAGAAGAAATTGTCAAAACACTAAAAAATATTAGGAATAAGCTAAAAATGATGGGTATTTTTCCAGAAGAACGTGCTGAAAAAATTAAAAATGAAGTTTTAAAACTTATCCAAAGTGAAAGTTATTTGGAGATTGAAAAGATTGGGAAAATTCTAAACACATTTAAAGAGAAAGTTTTAAGAGAAAATATATATGCCCAAAATAGGTTATATCAAATCATAAAATCAAAAAATGATGATGATTTACAAATATCAAGAATCGTTGTAAAAAACCCATTTAAAAATAGGGAGTATTTGTTTTTTGTAAAAGTATTAAATGAAAATAGGGAGGTTGTCTGGGAAATTCCAGTAATAGCCTCTCACAAAGAAAAAAATACCAAGTTAATGACAAGTGTTGAATTGTTAAAATACTTAACGACAATTTTTAGCAGAGATTTATTTTTCACAAACTATATGGAAAAATCTGATAAGAGTCAAATATTGGCTATTAAAGGAAAGATTTACACTCATGTCAGAAGTATTATAAATAACATAGATAAAAGAATTTCAAATTACGAAAATCTCAGAGATTTAGGTTTGAAAGATGGTAAATTATTTAAGAATTTGAGAATAAGTATTGATGACCCTATAATTATTGATTATCTCCCAGAGAATGAGTTTTCAATTGAAAAAATCATTCCCTTAGACATTATAGATAATTTAAGTTTAGATAAGGATAATATTATTTTAACAGATGAAAATGATTTAAAGGCAATGGATAGGAATTTTTTACCTCTTGAAGAACTTGTGAAAATTGAGAAATTGGCTATGAATGTTGTAATGAATATTGAAGAAAAAAGATTAGCAAGTAAATATGGGTATGAAAATAAAGGTAAAGTTTGGGATGTTTTGGATGTTTCCTTACATGAGCATTATGATATAAAGGTTATTGAAAATGGAAAGGAGAAATATATCGAAGTGAAAGGACATAATGGATTATTACCAATTGCAGAACTTACAGAAGCAGAATATAAATTTGCTATGGAAAATGAAGATAAATATTATTTATATATCGTCTGTAACCTTGGAAAAGATGAAAAAAATGCAATAGTATTTGAGATTTATAAACCTCTCAACAAAGAACATAGAAAAATATACTTAATTAAAAATGGAAAAAGGATGGATGTGAGTAAATATTATAATAACATAAATATAACTGAAAAAAAGAGATATTTGTTTAAACTTGTATAAAATAAACAACCTAATCAAGAAAATAAAATCCTATGAGTGGGTTAGGATTATTGAGAGAGTGTTAAATGGATATTGATGAATTAAAAAATTTGTTGAAGAAATTATTGAAAAACTTGAGAAATCAGAAGAAGGATTGAGTTTTCAAGAAGAGCAGATATAGAGAAAGTCTAAAAGATTTTTCTTAACATTGCAAAAAGTAATTATGACAAAAAAGATTACATCAAAATTGGGGATTAATACTATTGACCACCATTCCTTGACGCTTATATTACTCAAAAAGTTCGAAGAAGAGATTCCAGAATATTATATAATTTAACAATCCACCAAAAATTAACAACAAAAAAAAGAACTAACGTATTAACGTATTTGAGACCATTAAAGTGTTTTTAGAAATACTTATAATCTTAAAACTTTAAATACTTCCTTTTTTAAAATTTGATATAAAAGATAATAAGGTGGGGTTAATGAACAAAAAATTATTTTATCATGATAAATCAATTTTTGAAAGATTTGTAAAAGAATTGTGTAAAAAATATTACGGAAATTTAGAGTACGTTAGTTTAACTCCTAATCGGGAGTTTTTTGAATTAGTGTTAAATGTTTGTAGGGAGTTAAATTTAACTCCTGAAAAGGTTGTAAATTATGGAATAAAATACTTGTACAGTGATAAAGAGAGCATTATGAACATTGTCTTGGAGTATCTGAATAATGTTGAAAAGTTTGGATTATTTGAAAATTTTAAAGAAATTGGAAGATTATCCCTTGAAGAACTTTCTAAATCCAACTCTTCTGAAATCATAACTTGGATGGTTTGTAACACACTTGAAGAAGTTGACATTTCAGAGGTAGAAATTGACTCTAAAATAAAACAAAAAATGCTAACAGTTTTCTTTGAAGCTGAAAAAAATTTAAGAAAACAAGATGTTGAAGATTTTTCTATGAACATGTTCTTAAAAGCTTTAGAAGAATGTGAAAAAAAGGAAACTGATAAAAAACTTAAAGCAATTTTTGCCAACCTTAAAAACATATATTCAATTTTTATAAATGCTTTTAGAGATTTTAGGGAGGAAAATTATATAATAAAAATTGAAAATCTTAGTAAAGCTTACGAAGATTTTGTAACATTATATGAGAGGTTAAAAAATGAAGAAGAATTTAATGAAATTTTTGAAAAAATAGGTGTTGATGAGTTTATAGAACAGTGGAGTGCTAAGAATTTTCCAAGATTTTTTGGAACATTTATTGCTGGCAAAAACCTATCTTCTAACGCATATAAGTATGGTATTCCACTCATTGGGGAAGGTTGGACTGACCAAATTAGAATACTAAAGTTAATAAAAATATACTCAGAAATTGAAAAAGAATGTGATAATTATAAAAAGAAAAATAAAAGAATACATAACAAATTAAAAGACTTGAAGGCAAAGTTGAGGAAGATTATTGATGGACTAAACTTATTAAACTTGTTAAATAATACGGACTTACTACATGAATTTATAAAATTATATGAGAATAAAGAATATAAAAAAATCCTAAAAGAAAGGATATATCCAAAAATCCTAAAAGAGTTTTTATCATTAATAAAAGGGAATTGTTTAGAACTCTCCGAAGAAATTTGTGAAATAGTTAATTGTAAGGGACTTATTTTAAATCCCACTAAGAGAATTTTTACTGATAATGTAGAATTTAGACAAACTCTTCCTATCAAAAATGTAAGAGTATTTGTCATAAATGCAGTTAGCAAAGATTGGTATAAGTTATCTGATGACGATATAATACTAAAACACTTTGTTTTGGACTTGTTAATAAATGCTAAATTACCAATGGAAAATATTGAAATCTTTTACAATACTATCCCTTATGATTTATATTATGAGAATAAATTAACTCTTAAATTTAGAAGACAACTCTCTAATAGAGAGATTGAATTTTTCACAAACCTTAAAGCAATTCTCGATGCAGGGATTATTGTAAGAGAGTTTTTAAATGATAATAAAGAGGGGATTAATTTATTCCTAATAAAAATTGACAATGGAAAAAGACAAACTAAAACATTAATACACAAGTATTGGTATAGCATGCTTGATATTATTAATTCAAAAAACGTGCTGCTACAATTCATTCAACAAGATAACTTTAATTTATATGCACAACAGTTTGAAGATGATAAAAATGGAGACGATTCAAATTTAAAAACAAATTTAGAATGGATGATACAAAAAGATTGTAAAGAGTGCATTGATTATTTAAAAGGGAACAAAAATAACGTATTTATTAACCATAAATCCTACTATAAACCTTATGGGCTGTATGTTGATGAGAAAGGGTATAATTATCACATAATTATAGGCAAGTTCAAGAATAAAAATACAATCATTGGAACGCCAGCACTATTTTTAAACTTATTTCAGAAAGCATCATCTAATGCTGGACTTATTTCACAATCATACAATTACATTCTATATTTATCACAAAGTTTAAAAAGCAAACTTTGGTTTGAAACACTCCCAGATAATGTTTTAGCAATAACCATAAATCCAAGAAATCTAAACCCAAAGAGTGATACAAAAAATGGTGAAGATGCAGAATACAATGTTATTTACGTAAAATTGACAAAATGGTTAAAAAATGGGGATGTTATAAAAGAAGAGGAAGTTTTTAATGCCTTTGATGTGGATAAAGTCATCAACTATTTAAGGGAAAAAATTACTGAATTTGATGGATTAGTATTTGTAAAAGATTTGTCTAAACCTCTACCTGATAGGATAAATACGATAAAAAGTCTTTATGAAATTGAAGAAGATTTAGAGAATAAATTATATCAAACGTTAAAAAATATGACTAACAAGACTATTATAGTATTCTTACCAAATGCTACCAAATTTTTACGTGATGGTATTGATGAAATAATTAAAAATAATGTAAAGACTACACTAATCTTATCATATAAAAATCACTTCTTACCTAATTTACAACAAACTTTGGAAGCACTCTTTAATAATAACAGTTCTGAACAATTACCATTTTACATGGTAGCTACTGGAAGCACTCCAAGTAATAAAGAAGTTTTATATTATCATACTCACTTTTTCTACATTCTTAATTTTGGAAAGGGAATGAAAACAAGAATATTCCAAAATGTTGTTAACACTTTATTAACACTCTCCGGTATAAATACGGAAATTCCCGAATACTCTTCAAAAATTGGTGCTGAGAGGCTTTTCGACCCTTATCATCCAGATGTCGGAAGGAGCAGATTTACAGTTAGAACTTTAACTAAAAATAAAACCTTCTATTAGTGGGGGGAATATGGTTAAAAATACAAAAGGAATCTTGCTTGGTTTAAGCTTTCAAGCCGGTTTTGAAGGAGGGTTGTTAGAATTATTGGGACATAAGAGAATCTCATTCAATAACACACTTACAAAATATTTTGGAGAACTGGAAATTTCGAATGGAGAGGTTATAAACCACCCTATTTACAATTATGCCAAAAAGTTGATTGGAAAAGATTGGGAAAACAAAACACACATTATTGATTATAAAGGATATGGTGAAGAATTCTTTGAAACATTAGTTGATTATGTTATAAAAAAACAAGAGTATTACACTAATAAATTTCAAAAGGAGGAGTATTTAAGGAATATTAATGATGAATTGTTATCAAAATGTTTTAGATTTTACAACTCTGGAGTTGGCTTAGCTAAATTATTACACTTACACTTTAAAAAAGAACTATCAATAAAAGATTTGAAAATACTAATTGAACCAATGATTGAAGACTATAAACAACCAGATTTTGTAATTTTAAACGATAATAATATAATAGGAGTTGGAGATTTAAAAACAATAACGAGAGACTTTTTGGGATTAAATGAGGAGGGAATGTTTAACTATGATTACAGTGGATTTATAAACACTGATGAGCATTCTTTAGACTTGATAATTCAAAAATTTGAAGACATTAAAAAACTTTCCTACTCTAATTTTGTAAAAATATGCAATATATTTACAAAATTATTCAAAATTTTAAATTATGCCAAAATCTTATATGAAAAAGAGTATGTTAACCCAGCACATCCTTTAAATGTGTATTGGATAGTTCCTGGTTTGATATTTTATTATGATTTCAAAAATCAGGATGACCTTGACAACTTCTATTATAGTTTGGAAGACATTATAAAATTAGCTCATGAGAAATTACTAAAAGATGAATATTTTGATGCTAGTGAAGAATTTAAAAGTTTTGCTGGTCGTGAGAGATTTTTAGAGTGGATTACAAGTGGAGACGCATATATTAAAGGTAATCATCTCATACATGGCAAAAAAGGAAATAAAAAGAAATTGTTTTTGGGTAGGAGAAGAGTGAATAATAATGATAGAAAAAAAGATGACAACATGGGATATTATTTGATAAAACATCCCTCCAAAACATCCCACTCTAATAAATATATTAAAACCTTAGTGTTTAAGAGAGAATTACATGAGAAGATTTTCTCAGAATTATTAAAAAATGAAAACTTACAAATTATAATCAATGCCTCTGGACAGGGAGCCGGGAAAAATACAACATTAGTTAATTTTGCAAGAGAATGTGACCCTATATTACTATTCACACCAAGAAAAAGAATTATTAATGATTTTGCTGGTAAATTTAAAGAGAGAGAAGTTGAAGTTATTTACGCTACAAAAATACAAGAACAAGAAAAAGAAAATGGAGCGTTTTACATTAACATTAAAGAATTAAAACGTGCAAAAGATAAGCTGAAAAAAGTTACTGAAGAGTTGTATAAGAAACTGAAAAAGGGAGGTTCTAACGTAAAAAAAGCAGTAGCTATAACCTCTCAAACATTACCTTATATTATAAAAGATGAAAGACTTTTAAGGGATATATTCAAAACATACAAATTAATTATAATTGACGAATTTTTTAACTCTACTGATGACTTTGTAATTTCATGTTGTGAGCTTATATTACAATTGAATGATTATTATGTAAGCACTACCAAGTTGGAAAAAAATAATGGATTAAACTTTAACAAACCAAAACTTGTATTTTTAGATGCAAGCATTACTGACTTGAAAAAGTTTTATGACATTTTAAAAGATTGGGAGGAAAAGATTAAAAATAATGAAAAAGCATTTTGCCACCCCACAACTTCATATATTGTTGAAAATGAGAGTAAAAAAGAAGTAAAAGTTTATTTTGAGAATGGTAAAACATACATTAATAATATTGTCCCCGAGTATTTAGACACAGTAGATTTTAATATAACCATTCCAAAGTTTGAAGTTTGTAATTATACTAAGGATAAGGTTGAATTAGAATTATATTGTGGAAAATTGTTCAACTTAAACCTTGCAATGTTTAAATTAGATTTTGAGCTCCCACTTAGAATCCACTTATTTGGACCAATTCTATTAACTGAAAAAAATATTGTCAAACAAATCAAACAGCTTATTAGGGAAATTAACAAAAAGTTTGACATGTTAAATAGATCGGGGAAAATACCAAAAGATTTTATTACTGCTTTAAAAGATGGAGAAGTTGTAATATTCTGTGATAACAAATCTTTTTGTGAGATATTAGAAGAAATGTTGAAAGAATTTTTAAAAGAGTGTGGAGTTAAAGTGCCTGACAATCATATAATGTTAATACACTCTAACATAAAAGTTGATGATTTGAAAGATTGGGATTGTAGGAATAAGGTTATTATTGGAACTTCTTCAATATCATTAGGAGTTAGTTTAGAAACACAAAAGTATTTAATAATCCTTCCAAACTCATTCAAAAGCTTTTATTACAAAAATAATAAAAATATTGAAAATATTAGGCAAGTTATTAAAAGATTAAGAGGAAAATTTAGTAAAAATACAAAATACTTTGATGTCGTAAGAGATGTATTCTTTTTTGACGTCATGCAAGTTAATGAAAATATGATTAAAGATGAAATGTTTAAAAGGAGTGTATTGTCAAGAATGTGGGAGTTTTATTATCAAATAAAAAATGTTATCCTAAATCATAAGTATAAAGTTACTCCACAAATAATATATTGTGAAGGTTACTTTCCAGATGTTAAACAAATTCAATTAAATAAAAAGACTGAGAAATCATTTTTAGATCATCATAATGATTACAAAGAACTTTACACTCTATTCTTAAAATTTGGCTATAAACCCATCTATAAATTACATGTTTATGCAGGAGATTTGGGAGCAGTTCCTTGTAATTGGATTATAACACTCCCCCCACTTTCCTTATTTAAAATTGACAGTAATAGTACTGCAAAAATAACATTTAATGTTAGCAATTGTCCTACTGAAATACTTGAAAAAGTTTTAAAGGAAGCTAAAAAGAAGTATATAAAGTATGAAGTAGAAGAAACAATAACTGAATATCCTATGACTGGCGGGATTGCCACTTTAGATGCTGGTTTAAAGTCTGAAGGTGTTAGTTTAAAAGACTTAAAACCTGAAGATTTCAAAAGAATAACAGGCAAAAAATTAACAGGGGCTCTCAGTGTAAAATTACTCAAGTGTAATGACAATTTCTATTTGTTTCTATTAAATAAAGAAGGAATTCTCAAAAAAGTTAAAAAAAGTGAATTAATAGAATTACTACACTCTAAAAAACATCCCCTACTGGAATTTGAATTTACTAATACTTTTTTCGATATTGTAAATGTAGTGATTCGTAGAGATGATGACGTAACTATTGAAAATACTTGGGGAATTTTAGTAATACATCCCCTTATTCACAACCCACGTTTGAAAGAATTACGGGAAGAAATCTTACTAAAAAAATACATTAAAAAGAGAGTAATCCCAATCCCTACATTAGAACGATTATTAGGTTAAAAACTCCCCAACAATAAAAAGAAATTCAAGGATAGCAGTATAAAAATAACACAACCTCGAATAAAAGACTGCAACAATAACACAATATAAAGAAAAATGACGTTAGCTATATATAAAATTACACTTTCTTTTTGGAAAATAATATAATTTTTCGTTTTTTAAAGTATTAGGAGACAACAAGGCTCTCACATGAAGTTACAAAAACATATACAATTCCAAAATATGCTTCAAACTGTTTTATTAAGATAATTCCATCACTTTTATAGTGTGGAGTCATTAAATAGCCCTTATATCTCTCATTCCTATTGTAAAAATATACGGGAATATTTTTTGCAGTCAAAAGAGATATAGCACCAGAGTATAAGGTTACATTTCCAAAAAATTCTCTCATTTTCTTTAAAGAACTATTATAGTTTTACTCAATTTTACGCTCCAAGTATCATTACCTAACATAATTACGAATAATTTAGGACCAATTCGATTTATAGATAAATGTATAGAATATTGTTCCAGTTAAGTCATTAAAGTGCCTCTTACACGAATTACACCTGTATCTTTGGATATAAGATTTATATCCCTCTTTACCTTTTAAAATAACATCTCTCGAACCACAGTATGGGCAAATATATCCATTACCCCATCTAATCTTCCTTATAATCTCGATACACTCCTCATCCTTCGGTATGAACAACTTATATACTTCCACGCTCATAAGATTATTATATTGTAGTAGTTATTTATATAGGCAATTGTAAATGAGGGTGAGCGAAACTTTAAATAATTAGCAATAACTACCTTTTTTTAATAAAAATAATATTCTGATGATGAAGGTGATATCTTGGAATTTTCAGAGTGGTATTCAGAGATATTGGAAAAAGCGGGAATCTACGATGTTAGATATCCAATAAAGGGTTGTGGAGTTTATTTACCTTACGGATTTAAAATAAGAAGATATACATTTGAGATAATAAGAGATTTGTTAGATGAGAGTGGGCATGATGAGGCATTGTTCCCAATGTTAATTCCAGAAGATTTGCTGGCTAAGGAGGCAGAGCATATAAAAGGATTTGAGGATGAGGTTTATTGGGTAACTCATGGAGGAAAAACACCATTAGATGTTAAGTTAGCTCTAAGACCTACATCAGAAACGCCAATCTACTATATGATGAAATTATGGGTTAAGGTCCATACTGATTTACCAATAAAAATTTATCAGATAGTTAATACATTTAGATACGAAACAAAGCACACGAGACCTTTAATTAGATTGAGAGAAATAATGACATTTAAAGAGGCACACACAGCACATTCAACAAAGGAAGAGGCAGAAGAGCAAGTAAAAGAGGCAATATCCATTTATAAAAAATTCTTTGATACTTTGGGTATTCCTTACTTAATATCTAAAAGACCAGAGTGGGATAAATTCCCTGGGGCGGAATATACAATGGCTTTTGACACAATATTTCCAGATGGAAGGACTATGCAAATAGCAACAGTCCATAATTTGGGGCAAAACTTTTCAAAGACCTTTGAGATTGTGTTTGAAACACCAACAGGGGATAAGGATTACGCTTATCAAACATGTTATGGAATTTCAGATAGGGTTATTGCCTCAATTATTGCAATACATGGTGATGAAAAAGGATTAGTTTTGCCACCAATAGTTGCACCAATTCAAATAGTTATAGTTCCATTAATCTTTAAAGGGAAGGAAGAGATTGTTATGGAAAAAGCTAAGGAGCTATATGAGAAATTGAAAGGTAAATATAGAGTTCATATAGATGATAGGGATATAAGACCAGGTAAAAAGTTTTATGATTGGGAAATAAAAGGTGTTCCATTGAGAATTGAAATAGGACCAAAAGACATTGAAAATAAAAAAATAACATTATTTAGGAGAGATACTGGGGAGAAGTTCCAAGTTGATGAGTCCCAGTTAGAGGATGTCATAGAAAAAACTTTAAATAATATTATGGAAAACATTAAAAATAGGGCTTATGAAAAATTCAAAAACTTTATAACTATCCTTGAAGATGTAAATCCTGATGAAATTAAAAAAATATTGTCTGAAAAGAGGGGCGTGGTTTTAGTTCCATTTGATGAAGAGATATACAATGAAGAACTTGAAGAGAAAGTGGAAGCAACTATTTTGGGAGAGACAGAATATAATGGCAATAAATATATAGCAATAGCCAAGACATATTAAAAATTAATTTATTCAATGATTTAGCCATTTAATGCTAATTTTTTATTTTATTGCAAATCTTAATTTTTTATGGGAAGCTTTTTATTTGTGTGAGGATAATATTAAAAATTTGAAAATTTGTTTATTAAGGTGAAAAATATGGATACTATGAAAGGAACAACAACAGTTGGTTTAATCTGCGATGATGCAGTGATTTTAGCAACTGATAGGAGGGCATCAATGGGGAACTTAGTGGCTGATAAAGGGGCAAAAAAATTATATAAAATAGATGATTACATTGCCTTAACAATAGCTGGGAGCGTTGGGGATGCTCAGGCAATAATTAGATTATTAACTGCTGAGGCAAAATTATATAAAATGAGAACAGGAAAAAATATCTCCCCATTAGCATGTGCCACACTATTAAGTAATATATTACACTCAAACAGATACTTCCCTTTTTTAACCCAGTTAATTATAGGTGGATATGATTTGTTAGAAGGACCTAAGTTATTTTCATTAGACCCATTGGGAGGAATGAATGAGGAAAAAACCTTTACTGCAACAGGTTCTGGTTCTCCAATTGCCTATGGGGTCTTAGAGGCAGAGTATGACAAAGATATGCCAATTGAAGAGGGTTTAAAATTGGCTGTAAAGGCATTAAAATCAGCAATGGAGAGAGACACGTTTTCAGGAAATGGTATATCATTGGCTGTTATAACAAAAGAAGGAGTTAAAATATTGGAAGATGATGAAATTGATAAAATCTTAGCTGATGTTAAATCAAAAACTAAAAAGAAAACCAAAAGGAGAAAAAGGAAGAGTAAATAAATGTAAATTTTCAACTAAATAAAAAATTTTAAAAATTAAATTTAGTTTATTTATTTGTTCTACTATTTAAATCTATTTTAAAAATCATTTAATCCCAATATTTTAAAATAAAAAATTTTCAATTTAAAACATTAAAATTTTTAAAAATCAAGGAGGAGGATTATTTTGTCAGCAGAGGAAATTTTAGAAAATATAAAGAAAGAAATAATAAAAAAATCACCAAAAGAAGCAAAAATAGTTGATGTTCAGTTTGAAGGTCCAGAAGTGGTTGTATATGTAAAAAATCCAGAAATTTTTACAAATGAAATCATCAAAAACCTTGCTAAGGATTTAAGGAAGAGAATTTCCATAAGACCCGACCCATCTGTTTTAGTTGAGCCAGAAATAGCTAAAAAGAAAATTTTAGAAATAGTTCCAGAAGAGGCGGAAATAACAAACTTTGTTTTTGATGCAAACACTGGGGAAGTTATAATAGAATCAAAAAAACCTGGGTTAGTTATAGGTAAAGAAGGGAAAACATTAGAGATGATTAAAAAAGCAATAAGATGGGCACCTAAGCCAGTAAGAACTCCGCCAATACAATCAGAAACGATTAAAGCGATTAGAGCCACGCTTTATAGAGAAAGAAATGAAGTTAAAGAAATTTTGAGAAGGATTGGAAGGAGGATACATAGGGATATAATTGTTAGAGGGGACTATTGGATAAGGGTCTCTTTTTTAGGAGGAGCGAGAGAGGTTGGTAGGTCTTGCTTATATGTGCAAACACCAGATACGAGGGTGTTGATAGATTGTGGTATCAACGTGGCTTGTGAAGATAAGGCATTTCCTCACTTTGATGCCCCAGAATTTTCAATTGAGGACTTAGATGCAGTTATAGTTACTCATGCTCACTTAGACCACTGCGGTTTTGTTCCGGGCTTGTTTAGATATGGCTATGATGGACCAGTATATTGCACAAGACCAACAAGAGATTTAATGACTTTATTGCAAAAAGATTATTTAGAGATTGCTAAAAAAGAAGGTAAAGAGGTTCCTTACACATCAAAGGATATAAAAACGTGTGTTAAGCACACAATACCAATTGATTATGGAGTTACAACAGACATAAGTCCTACAATAAAATTAACTCTACACAATGCAGGGCATGTTTTGGGCTCAGCTATTGCTCACTTGCATATAGGAGAGGGGTTATATAACTTAGCTTATACAGGAGATATTAAATTTGAGACATCAAGATTGTTAGAGCCGGCTGTTTGCCAATTTCCAAGATTGGAAACATTAATAATTGAATCAACTTATGGAGCTTATGATGATGTTTTGCCAGAGAGGGAAGAGGCGGAGAGAGAGCTTTTGAGAGTAGTTAGTGAAACAACAGAAAAAGGAGGGAAGGTTTTAATTCCTGTCTTTGGTGTTGGTAGGGCACAGGAGTTGATGCTTGTTTTAGAGGAGGGCTACAATCAAGGCATATTTAATGCCCCTGTCTATTTAGATGGGATGATTTGGGAAGCTACTGCTATACACACTGCATATCCTGAGTATTTATCAAAAGAGATGAGGCAGAAGATATTCCATGAGGGCGATAACCCATTCTTGTCTGAGGTGTTTAGGAGAGTAGGAAGCACGAATGAGAGGAGGAAGGTTATCGATAGCGATGAGCCATGTATAATTTTGGCTACCTCAGGAATGCTTACAGGAGGACCGAGTGTTGAGTATTTAAAACACTTAGCACCTGACGAGAAAAACGCAATAATATTTGTTGGTTATCAGGCAGAGGGAACATTGGGGAGGAAAGTTCAGAGAGGTTGGAAAGAAATCCCAATCACAACAAGAAATGGAAAGACGAAGTCAATCCCTATTAATATGAAGGTCTATACAATTGAAGGATTTTCCGGGCATAGTGATAGGAAGCAGTTAATTAAATACATTAGGAGGTTAAAACCATCGCCAGAAAAGGTTATTATGGTTCATGGAGAGGAAAGTAAGTGTTTGGACTTTGCAGATACCGTTAGAAGGTTGTTTAAAAAGCAAACTTATGTGCCAATGAACTTGGATGCTATAAGGGTTAAATAAGAGAAGAAAGGTAAAGTTTAAATAGCATAATCTGCTATTATCTCAATCAATGTTTTTAATAATCCTCAATGTAAATTGAAAGAGCAGATATTTTTAGTTTAAAAACACAAATAATGGTTAAAAGGTGATAATTATGTCAAAAGGAACACCATCAATGGGTAGAAGAAATAAAGGTTCATATCACATAAGATGTAGAAGATGCGGAAGAAGGGCTTATCATGTAAGAAAAAAGAGATGTGCCGCTTGCGGATACCCAAACAAAAGAATGAGAAAATACTCATGGCAAAATAAGAAAGTTAATGGTAAAAGGATAAAATAAATTATATTATTCCCATTTTATTCTTTTTTACTTGATAAAGTTTTTACTTTTAAATGCAGATAGTTTTTTATAATTTAAAAACTAATAATTTTTTAACAATCTTATTTTGGTGATAAAATGAGTGACCTTGAAAATATTGACTATTACGATTACAAGGCATTATTAAAGAGGGCAAGAAGCCAAATTCCAGAGTATGTTTTCCAAAAGGATAGGTTTGAACTTCCGGAAATTGAGATTTTGATAGAGGGGAATAGGACAATAATAAGGAATTTTAGAGAGTTGGCTAAGGCAGTTAATAGGGATGAGGAATTCTTTGCCAAATATTTATTAAAGGAAACAGGTAGTGCTGGTAACTTAGAGGGAGGTAGGTTAATATTGCAGAGAAGAATCAACCCAGAGTTGTTAAAATCAAGAATTAATGACTTTTTAAGGGAGTATGTTATTTGTAGAGAGTGTGGTAAGCCAGATACTAAGATTATTAAAGAGGGAAGAGTCCATCTCTTAAAATGTATGGCTTGTGGTGCTATAAGACCAGTGAAGATGATTTAAACTATTGAACACTCTCAACTTATTATTAAAAATAATTTAAGGGAAATTATGGAAGAAAAAGCCATTGGGGTCTTTAAAAAATATCTTTCCTTAAATGTCCCAAAAAAGATTTTAATAACTTATTTTTTATGTTGGACTGGATTTTTATTTTCATTTTCTGTTGGAAAGTTTCTTTTATACTTATCCTCTATTTTTAAATCCAAATTTATGGAACAACCTGCTAAGTTAGCCCAAGAAGTTGGAACTGTAAAATTTCATGCAGTTTCTTCAGCAGTATCAAAAACCGTTGGAGCAAAAAATAGCTACATAACTTATGCCTTTTCGTATGTAATTTCTAATTTTATGGGATGTCTAATCATAATGTCAGCTCTTGGACTACTTTCCTACTTATATAAAAAAGATTTGGAAAAAGCTAAAACATTGGAAGAAAAAGAGGAGATATTTAAACAATATCAAAAGTATTTGCTTATATTATTTATCTTCACTGTTGTAAATCCACTGACTGGATTAATTGGGACAGACCTCAATTATTCTGACTTAATTGCTGTCTTACCTCATGGATTTTTTGAGTTTTTTGGATTTGCTACTGCGGTTGTTGCCGGATTGGAAATAGCCAATAAAATACTCCCAATAATTAAAAAAGATATGACTTATAAAAAAATAGCAACCCTCATATTATGCTCATTTATATTTATCTTTATAGCTGGAATGTTGGAGCCACTTGACTGGCTTATTTATGACTATGCAAAAGCTTATGGAATTTCCCTATTATCTGCATTTATAAATGCCTATAAAAACCTATTTTTGTATCTGATTTCTATGCTTTAAACTTATTTTTATTTTGAGGTGAGATGATTAAAGTATTGGCAATAGATATATCTGGAAGGCATCAAGAAAATGATATATTTTTTAGAGTGTATGCTGGGGTTTTGGTGGAGATTAAAGCAGATAGAATTGTGCATGTGGAAAAAATAGACGTTATGGTCAAGGAAGGAAAAAGCCAGAAATTGAGGGATATTATTAAAGAGGTTAAGGAATTTATTGAAAAATTTGGTAAAGAGTTTGATTATATTTTATGTGAGAGGGGAGAGTTTTTTAATACATCCAAAGATGTTATTTCATCAATTTTAAGGAAGGAGGTTATATTTCCAAAGACAAGAGGAGAGTTAGAGGCAATAAATATAGCCCATCATGTTTCTTACTCTGTTAGGAAACTTCTTATAAAAGAGAGAGGTATAAATATTAATTATCTATAAAATAGAAAATAATTTCTAATAAAAAGTTCTGGTGATTTTAATGTATGAAATAGTTAGATATGAAGGTGGGGTCTATAAAAACAACATCTTTAAAGAATGGATTGAAGACATTGGTGGATTTATCATCCAAGAGCATGTTATGCAGTTAGATGTTTATATGACATTAGCAATCCCTCAAAATGAGCTTGAAAACATTAAAGAGGAAGCAAAAAAATACAAAGGTAAGATTATAGAGACACCATTAGCAGGGACAGAGATAGCTGTCGTAGCTCCAAGTTTGTCAAGGCATCACTTACCACATACAGCTTGCGATATCTCAGAGTATTTGAGGAGATTTGGGGCTAAACCAAACATGATTGGATTAGCAAGAGGAGTGGGTAGGGATATAGCCCAATTAAGAGAGAAAGAAAAGAGACTAATAGAGGAGCATGATTTAGCTGTTTATGTGATGGGCAACTTTGAAGATTGCATTAAAAATAAAACCCATCTATTTGATGTAGATATCCCAGTTGTTGTTACCGGAGGACCTGAAAAAATAGATATCCCCTATCCTTATGTTGGAAATCTTGGAAGGAGGAGCCATAGGTTAAGACATGGAGAGGAGATTAGGGCTTTAAGAAGGATGGTTGAGGTGATAACTGAACTCATAAATGAGAAGAGGAGAGAGTTATCTTATGACCCCCCAATTGTTCCGCCAGTAGTTGTTAAGGATGAGATTGAGAAGCAAGTTGATGAAGTTTATTCTATTCTATCTCCAATGCCTATTGTCACTCAATTAGATGGGTTAAGGGTTAAGTTGGATTACGATAAATATGCTGATAAAATTAGAGAGGTTAAGGTTAAAAACTACATGTTAAAGGATATAGCAGATATTAAAAGAAGTGAGATGAAAAACTACATATTAATAAAAATAAAACCAAAATCAGAGGTTGAGTTTGAAATGCATAAGGATAAATTTTAAATTTTTATCTTTTATTTAAAGGCAAATTATACTTTATTTCCAAAATTTCTTTCTAAAAATATTTTGAAAAAACTATAAAGAGGGAAAGAATGGACAACTTTAATTTTAAATGCTACGACATAGATGAAAAAGAAATCCCTATTCCCCCCGGCTTGCCACAGTCAATAATTGCCAGATTAGTGGAGATTTGTAATGTAAAATTTGATGTTAGGGAGGATGAAATATATAATGTTAAATATCCAGTATTGATTGGGAAGGAGGAAGATTTAAAGGAAGCTAAAAAATATTTAGAGCTAATTACAGAAGCAAAATTAGCTTTAAGAGATATTGCAAGATTGGCAAGGAAATTTAAAGTTAAGGCAAAGATTTATACGGATGATGAGGATTTAAAATATATATTGGATGTTTTAAGCAATGATATTGCCAACAGGGATTATATAGAGGTTGTTGATGAAATGCCAGAAGGAGAAAAAGAGGTTATTGAAATTGGAGACAAAAAAATATATGTTGGAATATAAATAAAAATAATAAATAATATAAAATTTAAATTACCTTAGCTAATAAAGATACAATATTCATAACATCTATCTCTTTTTTTAGTTTATTCTCTTCTTTAAACTTTTTTAAGCTATCTCTTATGTGATATTCACAAAATGGACAAACTGTAATTACTGCATCCACATTTGTATTATAAATCATTTTTGCCCTTCTTTTACCAATTAAATAAGCAATATCTGGCTTTCCGCTCCTTACGCCTCCCCCCGCTCCGCAACATCTTACCTCAATATCAATAAATTCAAGTTCGGGGATAGATTTTAAAATTTCCCTTGGTTGTTTATATATTTTTTGCCCCCTTCTTAAATGACATGGGTCGTGGTAAGTAACTCTCATTTTTAATGGTTTGTATTTCAAAAGCCCCACTTCTGTTAAAACCTCTGTTATATCTTTAACCTCAAACTCTCTCTCTTTGTAATCGTTTTTTAATGTGCTTCCACATCCAGCACATATTGTTACAACACAATCAACATCCAACTTGTTAAATATTTCCAAGTTTTTCCTCTTTAATTTCTCAGCAACATCCCTCTGCCCAGTTCTAAAAAATGGAGAGCCACAACAGACCTGATTTTTTGGTATAACAACAGATACACCATGAGCATTTAAAACCTTTATTGCATCCTTCCCAACATCTTGCAATCTAAAATCAACTAAACATCCAGTAAAAAAGGCAACTCTTAACTTTTCATTCTCAGCAGGATAAAAATCATCAACTTGCTTTAATAAAGGTAATTCCTCTTCAACAACACTTCTGTTGTATTTTAAAACATTCTCCCTAACTTTTAAATGGTTGTTTATATAATAACCTCTACTAAATGATAAAGCCCTTAATGTTTCTATTGCCTTATGAACGATGTCAATCTCTTTTGGACAGACCTCAACACACTTGGCACAAGTTGTGCAATTGTAAATATTTTCAAAATAGGCAGTTACCTCCCTATTATCTTCATCCCTCTTATCAAAGGCAAACCTTGCCAACTGCCTCATAAAAGTTGGACCGGGATATTCGCTAACTTCCCTCGCTGGACATACAGAGAGGCAAGATAAACAGTCGATACAGCCCCTAAGTTCTTTGTTCTCTTCAACATATTTAGGGGGAATGATTTCGAGACCTTTTGGATAGTTTTTTCTTATGAGATAGTTTTTTATTCCCAATAGTTTTTTGTAGTATGGTTCTCTATCAACTATCAAATCTCTAATTACTTTAAATCCTCTCAATGGTTCTATAATCATATCATCTTCTACCTTAGTTTCACATGCCAATCTTGGCTCTCCATTTATTGTTACAGCACAACTTCCACACTGTCCATTCCTACATGAAGCTCTAAATAAAATGTTAGCCCCATAATTTTTGTTTATGTATTCCAATGCCTCCAAAACCGTTATGTTCTCTGGAACTTCATAGCTTTCAAGATACTCTTTTTTTCCATCAAACCTCTTAACGGTTATCTTTACCATTATCCCATCCTCAACAGAGCTATTGCAGTTATATATAGAGCTAAAAACAGAACTCCGTGCCATCTATCAATTTTTCTGAATTTTGCAAATAAATAAAGGAGGAAGCTCATAATAGCCAATATAGTCATTTGTATATTTTCTGGTGGAAGGTGCATAAATAAGCTCCCAATAGCCAAAGCTCCTCCTATATCTGCTATATTACTCCCAATAACATTTCCTAAAACCATCCCTCCCAATTTTCTTTTTGCCGCCGCCAAAGAAACCATTAACTCTGGTAGGGATGTCCCAAAGGCAACTAATGTGAATCCAATAATTTTGTCTGGGATATTTAGGGCTAAGGCAATTTTTTTTGCTCCATCAACAAATAACTCAGCCCCAACTAAAACCCCAACCAAGCCAATAATCAACAAAACTAAGGAAAAGACCAGTGAAGGATTATCTTTTTTTTCTTCTTCACCAACTTCAACATTCCCATTTTTTATAGTCCATCTTAAATACATTATAAATATAATTAATAACACTATTCCATCAATTTGCGAAAATCCATCAATTCCTATAATTGCAGTGAAGATAACAAACAAAAGATAAAATAATACATCCTTCATTAACTTTTTATCAACTATTATTGGGCTTATAATTGCACTAACTCCAAGAACCAAGCCAATATTACAGATACATGAGCCAATAGCATTCCCTATTGATATGCCCGGAGCGTGCATGTAAGCGGCGTAGGCAGATGTTAATATCTCAGGTAAAGAAGTTCCAATAGCCATAACAGTAGCTCCAATAACAAAGTTTGATACATTAAATTGCTTAGCTATTCTTTCCCCTCCTAAGACAAACCAATCACTTCCAAAGTATAACAATATAAGTCCCAATAGGAAATAAGCCACTCCCAAAATCAGCATCATATCTCTCCCAATTTTTTATATTGCTTTTGTTTTTTAGGTTTTTGTTTAATTCTTTGTCTCTTCCATTCTTTTTAATAAATAAACCCTATCCCCCTCTCTAACCAAATGGTTTAACTTAACTCCAACTCTATCCCCTTTTTTAGCAATTTCAACATCTTTATGGTTTATTTGCATTGATTTAACTTTATCTTCAACACAGCCAGTAGTTTTTCCAATTATTAATATTGTGTCTCCAATTTTTAAATCATGCCATAATTCAATCTCTGCCACACTAACCTTTTTGTAAAAATTGACAACCCTCCCAATTTCAATCTTTCTATACTTTGATGCATTTCCTTCAATCTCATATTGGAAATCATGATTCTTATTTATATCTCTAAAATAAAATCCAGTATCATAACCTCTATTATAAACCTTTTCAAGCTCTTTTTTGAAATATGGAAGTTTTTCATAATAAGTTCCATCTAAAACGCTATCTATTGCCTCTCTATAAACCTTTGTAGTTCTCATAACATAATCGGCATTTTTAGCCCTACCCTCTATCTTAAATGAATCAAAAACCTCCATCAACTCTGGGATGTGTTCAATCATACATAAATCTTTTGGAGATAATAAATATTTCCCCTCACAAATTAATTCATAAGTGCCATCGTGATGCTCATTAATTAACTTCCATCTTCTCCTACATGGTTGCAGGCAATCCCCACAGTTTGCATGTCTTCCAAATAAATAGGAGCTTAAAAAACATCTTCCACTTATAGCCACACACAAAGCACCATGAACAAAGCCCTCTAACTCTAAATCTACTTTATCCTTTTTTAAATTTTCTCTAATCTCTTTTATCTGATTTAAAGTTAGCTCTCTTGATAATATAACCCTCTTTGCAAATTTTGAGTAAAATTTAGCTGTTAAGGAGTTTGTTATGTTGCATTGAACGCTTGCATGAACCTTCAGTCCTAACTCATTGGCTAACTGCATAGTTCCCAAGTCACTAACTATAACTGCATCAACCTCAGCAGAATTTGCAAAGTCCAAGATTTCCTCAACTTTCTTTAAATCACTCTCATAGATAACTGTGTTTGTGCAGAGATATACCTTTTTATTATTGTTGTGAGCATATTTAATGCCTTCAATTAACTCTTCCCTTGTAAAGTTTTTTGCATTTGCTCTCATGTTTAACTCTTTCAATCCGCAATAAACAGCATCAGCACCATAATCAATAGCTGTTTTTAAACATGTTAAATCATTAGCTGGAGCTAATAACTCAACCATAACCATCACTTAGAAATTTTATAAATATTTAAATTTTTAAATTATAATTAGAGGTATCAAAATAGTAACAAATCAATATAACTTCATCATATAAAAAAGTATTATCCTATTGAAACAACTACTGGAATACCACTCCAATTATTCACCACTATGAAACATTTAGAACAAATGATGTAAAAAATAGAAAAGCTATTTAACTAAAAATTCCACGACTTCTTTAATTTCAGGGATTTCAACTTTTAATTCCTCTCCTTTTAGTCCATATCTCATAATCTCCTTATTGTTTGGAATAACTGCAATAACTTTATCCTTATTAATATTTTCAAGTATTAAATCTTTTGTCTCATCATCTACTTTATTAATTATAAAATAAACCTTCTTACCTAATTTCTCTCCAATCTCTTCAATCTTCTTAGATAATCTTATAGATTCATAGGTTGGGTCTATAACTGCTATGATAACATCACATCCTCCCTCAACACCCCTACCAAAATGCTCTATCCCTGCCTCAGTATCAACAATAACAATCTCTTTATCCTTTAATTTTAGAGATTTTAAAAACTCTCTCAGCAAAGCACCCATTGGACATGCACAACCTTCCCCAAAATCATGGATTTTTCCAATTGCCAAAAGTTTAATATTGCCTTTCTCTACCAGATAATCTTTTGGTAAAGAATCTATATATATTTCTCCTTCAAATAACTCAACATCTTTACCATCCATTTTTTCTCTCAACTTCTTCATGAACTCTTTTCTTCCTCCAAGATATTCTATAAAGTCCTTTGGCATATCCATGCCTAATAACTTATGCAAACTTAAATTTGACTCATCTCCATCAATAACTAAAACTCTATAACCCTTTTTAGCAAATTCCTTAGCCATTAAAGTTGTTATTGAGCTTTTTCCACAACCTCCCTTTCCACAGATAGAGATTTTCATACGTCTCCCTCAATTTTATTTAAACTTTATTAAAAACCTAATTATCCTATTTAGTATAAATTTTTTTCTAAAAGTGAAAAGAGATACTCGAATCTGAATTTATAACAACAGATTAATTTTTTATCTCAAATTTTACTTATATTTGTATTTTTATACATAAAAATTTTGATAGAATGTTTAAATTCTATATTCTATCTGTATAAACACAAAGCTTAAAACAGATATATCTGACAGTGCTATAACAATCTATAAAATTAACATCTAAGACAACAGAGAAGATTTTTGACATATTATTTAATCTCTACTTGTGGCTTTCAACCTATTTTCCTTTAATAGCAAATCAAGAGCATCAATTATATCCTTAACAACTATATCAGAGCTTAATAATGTCTTTGTCCAAGCTCCTTCATCACCAATAACACAAATTCCCAAATCAGCATTTTTTA
>Ga0256838_1000194_pt1 | contig 42790 bp, 41 predicted proteins | sample 4571419metaG_FD_185978 | JGI IMG/M metagenome (GOLD analysis project Ga0256838, IMG submission 185978) | Hydrothermal vent microbial communities from Guaymas Basin, Mexico - 4571-419 | ecosystem: Environmental > Aquatic > Marine > Hydrothermal vents | place: Mexico: Guaymas Basin | collected... | reverse complement strand
TTCCTCTATGTCTAAACTCCTCTATTATTGCCTTGGCTAACATCCTACCTCTTCTATCAAAGTCAGTTAATAGAATAACTTCTTTAACTCTTTTCCTTACAAGTTCATCGGCTATTAAATAAACTGGTGTCTTAGCTATTATAATAAAAGTTCCTTCAACTCCCAATTTCTCTAAGCTTTCCACATCTCTCTTTCCTTCAACAATAATTGGTTTTTCCTCTGCCTCAATCTTTAACTCTTCAATAACTTCCAATAATTTTTCAAAGTATTCATCCCTCCTCATAATCATCCAACCTTTAAACTTAAATCTCTCCAATTACTGGTTTTAATATTAATTTTTGCTCTTCACTGGTAATGTTTTTTAAAATCTTTTTTATTAGTTTTTTATCATCTTCATTTGCAGACCCGTAAATTCCAGCAAGCAAGTATATAAAATCTTCTAAGAGTTCCGGTCTTTTCTCACTAACTTTAAGCAGTATTTTTAAAGCAGAGTTTCTTTTATCTGTATTTAATAACTCCCTAATATTACGTATGTTATTTGGATATTTAAATATTATGTTTGATATGACATCTATTATTATCTTCTCTTCTCCCTTATAATTACCAATTTCATTAATCAATATTGGAAAAACGAGTTCATTTGGATATCTTTTAAAAAACTCTAATGCCATCAACCTTAATTTTTTTGTTGCATATATCATTTCAGCAATCTTTGGAATTAATAAACTTATTTTTTCCTCATCTAATAATCCTTCATCAAGAAACTTTTTCACTGCATTGATAAAAGCTAATTTTGAATAATAACCTTCTGCCATATTTATAATCTCCCCAATCTTATCAACTCTATTTAAAGATGCATAAATCATAATTTTATTTGCATTTAACAAATCTTTATTTTCCATTTCTGCCTTTTCAGTTATATCCAAAATTTTCTTAGTTAAATTATCATCTATTTTATTATTAATTACAATCCCAGCCAAATAAGTTATAAGCTCCCCATTTCTCTTAACATCCTCTAAAAACTCATAAATATCTATTAGATTTAGATTTTTAGCCCCTATTAATTCTATTGTTCTATAAAATTCATAACCAAGTTTTTCAGCTACTTTTAAATCATTGTAATGGATGTTATTTTTTAAGCAAATATCTGCTACAATCTCCTCTATTAATCTCATAGCAACATTACATTTTCTTATTTCCTCTTCCATCATTAGCATGTGCCTAAATCCTCCCATAAACATTTCTTCCTCTAATTTATAAGCCAACGCTTTCAGTCGCTTATGTTCATTAATTAAAAACTCTAAATGTTCTTTTTTTGCAAATTCTTTTAATATTCTTAGAGATGATATTTTTAGCCCTAAATTCATTTTTTTAGCAGAAGTTAATGTCTTTTTCTCTATGTATTCTTTTAGCTCATTGTTATTTTTGGCTATTTTTTTAAGTTCCCTTATTGCGGATGTTTTTGCCTTACCATATCCATAATGTAAAAATCTAAATAGTAAATCAACCTTCTTTTTTGAATCTCTTTTTAATGATATTAATTTAACCCCAACAAACTGTTTTTCTTCATCCCTCACATATAGAAATTCCTTTAAAAACTCCCTATCGTAAAATTTAGCAGGAAGTTTTATATTTTCCCTTAAAATTATATTTAGGGCAGTTTTTCCATGGGATTTTAGTAGGGCTTTTATTTGTTCATTAGATATTTCGGTGGGAATATTTAATTTTTCAAATAATTTTTTAAATTTTTTATACATCTTCTTATTCTCATCTCCCAATAAGCATATATTTAAATTATCCCTTAAAATATTCTTCTGTTCCTCAGTTAAAGAATCAACTATATTTAACAATATATTTACTGCAAGTTCTCTCTCATCTTTCTCATGAGAATAGAGTTTATTAGCTAAGATTTTTAATATCATCTCAGAATTGCAGTTTTTTAATAATAAGGTTTTTATACCTTCTTCTATGTTTTTACTCTTTGTGTGTTCAAGAATGGCTCTAAAAAAAATATTTTCTTCTTTCATATTTTGCAAAAATAAGTAAATTATTTTTTCATCCAAAGGTTTTTTTGCAATTTCAACTATTGCCTCTTCAACATTCTCTTTGTTAGTTATTTTCTTTAATATCTCCTCCGCCTCTTTGGCTATAATTCTCTTCTCATTTAAATTCAATATAACATAATATAGATATTTCTCAATTACCTCGTTATCTAATCTTTTTAGAACCAGCAATGCCCTTCTTACATCATCTTCTTTGCCAGATTTAAATAACTCATCTAAAAAACTTAAAATATCTGGATAACTATTAATTAACTTAGCTAATTTATTATATTTCCCTTGCCTTAAATACTTTAAAAACTCTTCCTTCTTCATATTATCACAAATAATAAAATATCTATTAATGATTAAAAACTTTTATGGTGAGATTATGAAGAGTGAGATGACAAATGTTGATGTGTGCTGTGTTGTGGATGAATTACAAAATCTCATTAATGGTAGGTTAGATAAAGCGTTTTTAATTGATAATGAGCAAAACAGAGAGTTGATATTAAAAATCCATGTTCCCGAGGGCGGGAGTAGGGAACTCGTCATAAGTATTGGTAAATATAAGTATATAACTTTAACAAATTATGAGAGGGAAAAGCCAAAACTTCCCCCATCTTTTGCAATGTTACTAAGAAAATATTTAAAAAATGCTAAATTAATAAAGATTGAGCAGGTAAATTTTGATAGAATAGTTATTTTTCACTTTGAAACAAAAGAGGGAGTTTATAAATTGGTTGCTGAGCTGTTTGGGGATGGGAATATTATATTTTTAAATAGTGAGGACACAATTATCGCCCCTCTCAAAGTTGAAAGATGGAGCACAAGAAAAATAGTTCCTAAGGAAAAATACAAATTTCCTCCACAAAAGCCATTAAATCCCTATAACTTAGAGTTTTCTATTGCCTATGAAGTATTTAAAGATTATTTCTTAAATAATAAAGGGGTTGAGTGCGTTAGATTAATATCGAGGGTTTTTGGTATTGGTGGGCTTTACGCTGAAGAGATTTGTGAGAGAGCAGGAATTGATAAGAAAAAGAAAGATTTAAGTGAAGAAGAGATTAAAAAGCTCTTTGAAGCATCTAAAAATTTATTTAACGAAATTTTTAACAATAGAAAGCCGCAGATTATTTTAAAGGACAGTGAATATTTTGATGTTGTCCCTATTGATTTAAAAAAATATGATGGTTTAGAGAAAAAGTATTACAACAGTTTTTTAGAGGCAGTTGATGACTACTTTGCCAAATTTTTAACAAAAGTTGTAGTTAAAAAAGAAAAATCAAAGATTGAGAGGGAAATTGAGAGGCAAGAAAATATATTAAAAAGACAGTTAGAGACATTGAAGAAGTATAAAGAAGATGCAGAAAAAAACCAAATTAAAGGAGATTTGATTTATGCAAACTATCAAATTGTTGAAGAGCTATTAAACGCTATAAGACAAGCAAGAGAAAAAATGGACTGGGCAAGAATAAAAAAGATAATCAAAGAGAATAAAGAACATCCAATTTTGGGATTGATTGAAAATATAAATGAAAATGTTGGAGAGATAATTATTAGATTAAAATCTGAAATTGATGACAAAGTTATAGAAGAAAGGGTCTCCTTGGATATAAGAAAAAACGCCTTTGAAAATGCTGAGATATATTATGAAAAAGCTAAAAAGTTGAGAAACAAAATTGAAGGAATAGAAAATGCTATTGAGCTAACTAAAAAGAAGATAGAAGAGCTTAAAAAGAAAGGAGAGAAAGAGTTAAAGGAAATGGAATCAGCAAAAATGAAAAAGAAAGTTAGAAAGGAGAGAAAGTGGTATGAGAAATTTAAATGGACTGTTATTAATGGATTCTTGGTTATTGCTGGGAAAGATGCAATAACAAACGAGATTATTATTAAAAAATACACTGACAAGGATGATATTGTATTCCACGCAGATATTCAAGGAGCTCCATTTACGGTTATAAAAACGCAGGGTAGAGAAGTTGATGAAGAGACATTGGAAGAGGTTGCCAAGTTTTCTGTCTCTCATTCAAGGGCTTGGAAGCTTGGATATGGAGCTATTGACACTTATTGGGTTAAACCAGAGCAAATATCAAAAACAGCTGAAAGTGGAGAGTATTTAAAGAGAGGGGCATTTGTAATTAGGGGAGAGAGGCATTATTATAGAAATACACCATTGGAGTTGGGTATTGGAGTTATTGAATACGATGGGGATGTAAAGATAACGACAGCTCCACCAAAAACATTACAAAAGAGTTTTATTAAGTGGGTTTTATTAAAGCCATCAAATAAAGAGAAAGGAAAGGTTGTTAAGGAGTTAAAAGAGATATTTAAAGATTACGGTGTTGATGATGAGGATATTTTAAGAGTTCTCCCTCCTGGGGGATGTGAGATAGTTAAGAAGTGAGAAATAATTATTTATCCTCAATTAACTCAACTATAACTTTTTTTAATGATTTTCCAGAAGGGCAGTTTATTTTTTCGTTTAAAACCTGCTTTATTTTATATTTCTCCCCTTCTTTTATTCCATCAGGATTGCAAAAGTTATAATAATCGCAATCAAAGTTATCACAATTTATTGGCTGATGATTTAAAACAACCCCTTCAAGTGCTTTTTTTGCCTCAATCATTATTGTTAAATCAGCTAAAACTACCTCAACAACCTTAACTCCTCCCTCATGAACCATACAAGGATGATTTGCCGACCTAACTGAAATTATCTTATATTTCCTCCCAACTTCCAAATTTCCATGACACAATCTTTTAAACTTACAATTTTTGCACTCTTCAACCTCTCCCAAATAAATAAACTCTCCTCCCGTCTTAGCTAATTTACTACCAATTAGTGTTATTTTGCTATTTTTGTCCATAACCATCACATTAACAACTATAATTAACTCCTTTATCTAATCAATATTAAAAATACAACGAAATAAAAATAAAAAATTAATACTATTTCAAGGTTTTTGTTCCAATAAATTTAGAAGCTAATTCCAAATAATATTTTCCTAACTCCTCCCTAAAATAATCTAAATCAAGATATTTGGCTTTATGGTCTTCTAAATACATTGCCCTATCTCCCAAAGCAGTTAATAAATCTAATGAGCTCGTGACGATGATAAAAGCACTATCTCCAAGCTTTTCTCTATCTTCCATAATTATCTCAGCCAACGATTTAACTCCCTCAAACCACTTACTTAAAACACCACTAACTAATAAATTAACTGCTGAATTATCCTCATCTATTAAAATAAGCTTAGTTTTATTTTTTATAGCTCTCTGTATTTGGTAAGCCATATACATTGAACCAGAGGCAGTTCCATAAACCGCCTTAGGACTTCCTTTAATTCCCGGTGGTAGTTTTTGGAAAAATAAGCTTATATCCTGCCCACTCATTTCCATACTCCCAGTCGATGCCTTAGATAAGCTTTTAGTGGTTATTATAAACTCCCTTCCATCTCCAATTAAATGGTCGTCTCTTCCACTATCTATCGCCTGCAAAAGGGTAGTTTTTCCCTGAGCATTCCTTCCAGTAATTATAAATATTTCCTTCTTTTTTATTCCCAACCCTTTAACTTTTTTACCATATTTAAGCTCTATTTCCATAGGTTCAAGTTCCTCAGGGCATTCAAAGGGAATATTTACATCTTTAGGTCCGGCTATCCTATAATGTCTTCTAACATCAGTATATTTCCTTGCTGGCTTTGAATTGTTTGCTATAAAGCAAACTAAGCCGAGTTCATCCAACTTGTCCCTAAGATATTTTTGATTTATTATATTTTTTGCCTCTTCAATTAATAAATCAATAGAAATGTTTTTAATAAACTTATCTAAATCATAGCATAAGTTATTGATTTCTTTGGCTATATTTTTAGCGTTATTTTCTTTAAAAATCATTCTAAGCATTAAATAAATCTTATCTCCTTCAATGTAGTTGTATTTGTCTGCCCTCCACAAGTCATAACCTAAATTTAAATCGCAATTTACAACAGTTAATGGTTCATATAATGCCTTATAAATTCTACCAAAATACCCAGCCAATGGGAGAAATCTCTTTTTCTTAATTATCTCTTTTTTTATTTCCTCAATAACCCTCTGCGTAGCTCCTTCTATCCCATCCCTGTATTTAGAAAGTTTTAGAAAATTTTTATTTTCAAAAACAAAGGGAAGAACTACCTTTATATTACCATCTGGCTGTTTTACAGCATAATACAATCTATTTTTATTACTTTTGGTTAAAAGAGAAGTATTTAGGAATTCATTCCCTTTTAAATTACTTATAACTTCATCTATAAACATAAAATCCCCCATTATTTAAAAATCTAAGTTTAATAAATAATACCTCTCAGACAGTGTCAGAACCATAGGGCTTCGCCCTATTGGGATACCCAAAGGATAATGCCCCTTAGAAGTTTAATGAATAATACCTCTCAGACAGTGCCGATTTCTTCATCCCAAAAAGGTCAGTGGGGGTAACTTTCATCATCGAGGTTAATAATGTCGGTAGTTATACCGTATATTTTGTATATTTTTACTTCATATATAGAGATATGTCAAAGTTATTTAAGAACTCTTCTAACAACTCTCTCGTATTATAAACTTTAACTTTATTCATCACTAAAAATAATCTTTCCAGTTAAGGAATCATCTTTTATCAATGCTGAGAATATGATATTGGCATCGATTACAAGCCATACTTTTTCTTTATCCCCTTCCATGCTTCCTCCCTTGCCTTTTCAAAATCCTTCAAATCCTCTTCTGTCAAATTTAACTCTTCCTTTGCCTTTTCAAATAACTCCCACTTTAACCTCTCCTCTGTAATAAGCTTTTGAATTTTCCTTTTAATCCTTTCTATTGGAACATTTTCTGGAACATCTATTGTTATAGTTGGCATAATCCCACCTTTTACTTAAATAACTCGTTAATATCTGCCCCGTTTTTAATTTCTTTCCTATATGCCTCCAACAATAAATTTTTCTCTCCTAAGTATTCAGCAACCGTCTTAAACTTTATCTTAATCTTTTCTCTAAACTTTTTATCCCTCAATAAATGGTGGTCGATTATAATCTCAGCCCCAGTATTTTCAACTATTGATTTTAAGTTTTCATTAGTCCTTTCTAAGTTCTTTTTTCCATACCTATACATTAAATATGTTGGAGGTCCTCCCATAAGTATTAAATTTGGCTTTTCTTTGATAATATAATCCCTAATTTCATCAAATATAACACCCTGAGTGTCAGAAGTGTGCATAAACTTAAAATTCCCTTCTTTAACTGTTGTTATTAAAACATACCCAAGTTTATCATCCCTACCATGTGGAAATGGTGGGGAAAATTTTATTTCCGTCTTTCCAAATTTAAATGTTTTGTTATCGGCAAACTCAATTTTTTTGGCAATATCCTTAACATTCTCCAAGAATTTTTTTGCCCTCTCCATTTGGCTTTTATTTATAAATTCAGTGGGATGCTTTACCAATAAAATTTTATCCCTGTATATCTCCTTAGCGTAGTCCTTTGAATCTAAGTATATGTCATCAAAAAATGGAGTATAATGGTCGTAATGATAATGGGAGATAGTTATAACATCAGATTTTTTAGCATAGTTGTTAATTTTATTCCTCATCTCTCTCAATTTCTCAAATTCTATATCATTCGGCTTTAAACCATATCTATCGGGGGCTAATGCAACACCCGGATCTATCAAAATCCCCACATCCTTTGTTTTAACATAGGTTGCCAATGACCTAACCCCCAAACTTTCAGAAGCTAAGGGAATAACCTTCATAGTTCCACCAAATTTAACTCATTTTAAAGAAATCACTTAATTTAACCTGCTTGCTCTTTTCATTTTCAAAAATTGAATTTATCCCCTCCCTAATAATTTTTAGTCGTTGTTTTATATAATTATTTACATCGTATTCCTCAGCCATCTTCTCAGCAACATCCATATACTTCTCAACAGCTCCCTTTGAGACAGTTAATATTAAGTTAGAGCCACATTTTGGACACTTTCCTTTTAATGGCACTCTTCTAAACTTAGCCCCACACTTACATCTAACCGCCTGCCTTGAAAAAGCCCTTAAATTCCCAATTAAGTCAGGGATAAAGTGGGACTGTATAACCTTCTCAGCAACATCTCTCTCATCAGTAGCCCTAATCTTCTTAGCAACTGATAGTTGGGCAGTTGTTTTTTCCAACATTGAGCCAAGGGTTTTATAGGCACAAACCCTCGGTCCCAAATCAATCCTTGAAGTTTCATGAGTGTAGCCAATACCCTCATACTGCTCTGGCTTTCCTAATCTATCCTCAACCGTCTCCATAAACTCCTTAACTTCTTTCGGTGAAGGCATCTCTAAGGTTTTTTCATAAAATTCTAATGGATAACTCCACATCGTATCCATGTTATGGACTTCCCCATCAACTTCCTTTGGGTCTAAGATAGTTGTTAAAACTAATGGGGCATCCATTTGCCCTCCTCTTTTGTCTGGCAGGAATTTCTTGGAGAAGTTTAGGAACGCATCTAAGAGTAGGAAGAAAGAATCCTCATCTCCATCACATTGATATGTTTGAATATTCTTGTTTATGATTACATTGTGATACTTCTTAGCAGTTAGTGAATAGATAAATTCATCCTCTGACTTTACTACCTCAGTTTTTCTAACCCCCACAATCCAACCAAAATCATATTCTGTTAAATCATCTTTTCTTATCTTATTTTTATGCAAATCATAAACCTTCTGCTTTCTTTTTAAGAAAAATCCTATTTTTTTGAAGAAGATGTCATAATACTTTCCTGTAATATTTAAAGCATAAACAACTGATTTTGGAGCTTCTTTATCTTTATTTTCATAATATTTCTTTACACAGCTCCCCTCTCTCTCATTTGCATTTTTATCAACTGTCCAATAAGTTTTAATACCAAATCTATTTAGCAATAAATCAATATCCTCCAACAACTCTTTATTTGCACTATAAACAGCTACTCTTGGAGTAGTTATTAAAGCAGTTCCATCACCATCAAAGTAGGCAGAAAGCATTAATTTAATTTTTTCCCTTGGCAACTTAAAGATAAAGCTTGGAACTCTCTTTGATTTTGCCTTTTTTCCAATCTTTAAAACTCTTGTGAAGAATAAATAAACAATTTTTGATGATAATGTTAATTTTCCTTCCTCTTCATTTTCATATATGTTTATATCTCCAAATGCCTCTTTTATAGCTTTTTTAATGGTCTCCCTAATTTCTTCCTCTGAATTTGAGAAATTTATCTGATAAACACTTTTTGACTCCCTTGCATATCCCTCAGATAAGTAGTAGCCAATCAACTTTAATAACGGCTCAACCTTAACAATTCTTTTAATATTGACCTTATCTCTTCTAACACCAATGTAGCAGTTTTTTGGAACATCATCAACTGTTAAATTTGATTTTTCCAATAAGATGAGAAGTTTATTCAATGGTATTGTATCATATCTTAAATAATCATTCAATTTCAGCTCTCTAATTAATTTCTTATCAATATTTTCTTTAATCCAATTGCCAATACCTCTAACTCTCAAAATACTCCATAAATCTTTAAACTCCTCTCTTGAAAATTCTTTTAATAAGTCAAACTCCTCTATATCCTCCTCTTCAAAATCAACCTTTGGAATTAGCATTAAGTCCCCTTCTTTAACATCCATTGCCAATTTTTTAACAAATTTGCCGTTCTCATAAACCATAACTGGATGGTCATAGGTTGTAATAAACTCTCTATTTCCATCTAATGTTATTTTTATAAGATGATTTGGAGATTGTAACTTTATAACTTCCTCAATGTCAGTTAAAACTACTTTTTTATTTTCTGTATCGAAGGAATAGACTTTAACGTTTCTCTTTGGCTTTCTTCTAATGAATGCATCCTTCTCAAATACCTCATCACTTTCATCAAACAACTCATACAGTTCCTTTAATGTAATTCTCTTAACATCTCCATCAATATTTACCAAAATCCTTGTATTTGCAGGGAAGCAGTTTCTTCTCTTTGCGGCATGGAAATATGGATGAGCATAACCAACATTTGCCTTTGTATATCCAATAATCCTCCCAACCATTCCTGCTGAGGTATGAGGAGCCATTCCTATAACTAAATGCCCAATTAAATCCTCCTTCTTTTTTACATTGTAAAATCTATCCATTTTATAAAACTTCTCTAACAAATCATCTATAAAATTAGCTACTCTAACAAAATACTCCGCACAACTCTCTGGGATTATGACATCTTGTGGTTTTAACTCAACTACTTGCTCTCCATCAACTAACTCATTACCATAAATGTCTTTATCATAACCAAGCTCTCTCAATTTTTCAACACTAACATTTATCTCATTTGGCTTAAAGTGAGTTACTGGCACATCAGTGCAGTCAAACCTTGTAGTTCCATCTTTAAAGACATAAACCTCATTCATAGCCCTTAATATTGCCTTTTCCAATGGCTCAACAATCTTCTGCTTAGATGTCATCCCCTTAATACACTTAACATCCCCTGGCTTGTTTATACCCAATCTTTTCAAGGCAGAATACCAATAATCCTTTAAAGGAGCTTTAATCCTTCCAAATTTATCCAACTCTACCTTAGTTCCGCAGAATGGACAGACCCTATATAAAGAGATTTTTCCACATTTTGGGCAGTATGTGTAAGAGACATCAATATCATCCGTGTTGTTTTCCTCAACTGCCTTGTTTATCAATCTCACTTGCCCTCCAGCGTTACCTATTGGAAACAAACCATTAACTGGGGGCTTCATCTTTCTTGGAGCGGCTTTCTCGGGTCTTCCCATCCTTGCTCCAACATAAACATAAGCATTTCTCCTAATCTCAAATGGAGCCAATAAATTTATAAGATGCATGCTATTTTTGGCTGATTTTAAAATTTCATCTATATTATCCACTAAATCCTTTTTATTTTCAACATCAAAGCCCAATGAGTAGAGTAAAGGATAATACTCCTCAATTATAACCTTTTTATTTCTAACTAAGTGACAGCAACCAATCAACTCCAAAATCCTTTTTGCTTTTTTATCATCCTCTACCTCTAAATCAACAATCCAAACCTTTTTACCTTCAAAATTATCCTCTTTCCCTTTTAACAACCAATTTCTTAATAAGATTATATCCTCCTTGCTAACATCATGCCAGTGATATGTAAATCTTGGATGCAATGGAGTTTTTGTTTTTAAAGCAAACTTAACAGCTTCTTCTGGCTTTGGATTCTTTATAAATTCTTTATCATACTCTATATTGTTGGCTATCAATATCTTCTCATACCACTCCTCACACCAACAACTTGGCAGTAATGGGTGGTTGTTCTCTAAAAAATCCCCATAATTAACTAAAACATCCCCCAAGAATAAAATCTCCTCAACTCTATTTCTAACCTCTACGGCTTTATCTATTGTATCAACCCTAATAACATCCCCATTTTTTAACTTAACAATTGGCGGCTCAATGCTATCAACTGGAACAACACAGGTGGCTTTTCCCGGTCTTTCAGTTTTTAGCTGAGTTCCAACAGCCATAAATTCATCTACCAAATACATCAGGGCAGGATGAAATCCTTGTGTGGCAAATCCAGTATTTCTACTCCTTCCATATCTCAACCTAAATCCACCAACCTTTGAAGGATGGGCAAAAACAGGCCTTCCAGCAATAACTTCACTTATAAACTTTTTGTTTGCTTCTATCTTAACATCCCTCCAGTATCCACTTATCTCCTCTTCCTCTTCATCTATTTCTTCTTCCTCTACCTCCTCTTTTTCTTCCTCTTTTTCTTCTTTCTTACTCATTAAATCTTTAAGCCAATCCCATCCCTCTATTCCCAATTTATCAACATGCCTCAATATTTTTGGAGCTTTTAACAAAACCCCTTCAACCAAAACTAATAAAGCCCCTCCCCTCAGTTGGTTTGTTTCAACTCTTGGTAAATCTCTATGCCCAGAAACCTCAACGTCATCCGTTGCTTCTCCAGTAATCTCAATTGGTATATTCCTTATGGCTGTTCTAATCTCATCAGCTGTTGGGTTGTATTGGAAGCTACCAACTTCTGATTGGTAAAGCTCAACTTCTTCAACGTATCTCTCAATCTCGTCTTCTGTTGGTTTATACCTATCTAAACCCATCGCCTTTCTAACAAAGTCCCCAACTAAAACAGATAATGCCTGAGCTGTTCCCCCAGCACTTCTTATTGGTCCAGCATAGTAGATGGCTAAATATTCAGTTCCATCTGGATTTTTTTTGATTTTGACATCTGCAATTCCTTCCAATGGAGCGGCAACAATTCCCTCCGTTAAAACTGCCAGTGCAGTTCTAACTGCCTGTTCTGCCTTTTTTTCTTTATCAAAGTTTCCAAATTTTCCTTCAACGATTTCTTTGGCTATTTCTAATGCCGCTGGCTCTTTACCCAACTCTTTAACCAATTCTCTAATTCTCTCAGCCACACCTTTCGGTCCAACCAATCCCTCAACTCTATCAGCCATATCAGCAGCTAACGGGATTTCAACTTCATCAGTTGGGTCGAAACCTTTTTTCCTACATTCCTCAGCTATTTTGTAAATTTTTTTAACTTCATTAACGATATTTTCAAAATACTTTTTCATGTTTTCAGAGCATGCAACATGAACCATAATAATCACATTTGTAATTTTTGATATTTAATTTAAATGAATCATATAGTTTTTGTTATTCTAATTTAGATATGGGGAATATAATACATTTGCTTAAAAATAATCCATATATACAAATATTTATAAATAACAACATTAAAAATTTAAAAATTTTAAATATAAATAGAAAATAAATATATAATTACGACGTAATTATATAATTATCAAATTAAGTAATAAAATTAAAAAATAAAATAATTATTAGTTGAGGGAGATAAATGAAGCCAACTGCCTATTTCTGTATGGAGTTTGCAATTCATCAACCTTTAAAAACTTATGCTGGGGGATTGGGGTTTTTAGCTGGCTCGCATTTTAGAGCCGCTAAGAGATTAAACCAGCCACTTGTGGGGGTTTCAATATTATGGAGTTATGGGTATTATGACCAATTGAGAGATAGAGAAGGATATATGAAGGTTGAGTATATAAGGAAATATTATGATTTCTTGGAGGATATTAAATTAAAAGTTCCAGTTAAAATAAATAACAACACTGTATGGGTTAAAGCTTATAAATTAGAGGAGGATGTTTTTGGAACATGCCCAATCTACTTTTTAACCACAGACATTCCAGAGAACGATGATTTTTCAAGAACTATAACCCACAAATTGTATGATGCCAATAATATCCTCCACATAGCCCAAGAGATGGTTTTAGGTATTGGGGGCTATAAGGTTATAAAAGAGTGTGAGAATGTAAAACTTTTCCACATGAATGAACCCCATCCTTTACCATTAGTTTTTAAATTAATTGAAGATTATGGGCTTGAATATACAAGGGAGCACGTTGTTTTCACAACCCACACACCACTACCAGAAGGAAATGAAACCCAAGACATTAATTTATTAAAATCCATGGGATTCTTTGGAAATGTTGATGTAAAATTAGCTGAAAGATTAGGAGGGAATCCTTTTAACTATACCGTTTGTGCATTAAGAACCTGTAAGAGAGCTAATGCTGTCTCTAAAAAGCATAAAGAAGTTTGCGATAGAATGTGGAGTTGGGTTAAGGATAGATGTGAGATAGTGGCAATAACCAATGCCCAAGATAAATATTATTGGCAAGACCCTATTATTAGAGAGGCGGCAAAAAAATACGATATAGATATGCTAAGAGAGAGGAAAATGGAATTAAAAGAAATTTTGTTTGAAGAAGTGGCAGACCAAACTGGAAAGATTTTTAAAAAGGATAGATTAACTGTTGTTTGGGCAAGGAGATTTACTGCCTATAAAAGACCTTACATATTGCTACATGATGAGATGAGATTACTTGAATTATTAAAAAAGAAAAAAATACAAGTTATTTGGGCTGGAAAACCACATCCTAATGACCACAACATGATAGCAACCTTTAACTGGATTGTATCAAAAACAAGGGATATGAAAGGAGCTACCATATTAACTGGCTATGAGTTAAAGCTTAGTAAGATGTTAAAGCAGGGTTCAGATATTTGGCTTAATACACCAAAATTAAACCATGAGGCATCTGGAACCTCTGGAATGACTGCCTCTATGAACGCGTCTATACACATGAGCACCTTAGACGGATGGCATGTTGAGTGGGCTAAGATGTATCCAGATGACAGCTTTACGATTGGTGATGGGGTTAGGGATGATGATGCCTATGTGGCTAATTGTATCTATAATTTGCTGGAAGAGGTTGCTGACATGTATGACACTGAGGATTGGTGGATGAAAGCTTGCAACTGCGTTAATCATATTGTTGAATACTTTGATGCTGAAAGAATGGCTAAGGAGTATGCTGAGAAGTTGTATAAATGAAACTTTACGGTTTTGTAGCCAGAAAGCAGAGCTTTCCATTTCATCAAAGCTAACACCTCCGAGCGTAAGCGAGGAGGTGTAAATTAGAAAGATTTGGAGATAATATCAAAAGGGGCTACGCCCCCTATGGAAATAAAATTTTTGGTGATTTTATGTTAATCTCCCATCTCTCTTTAAGTGATAAAATAACTCTCCTCACTTATGGATGCAACTTTAAATGTAAATATTGTTTTTTTAGTCCATTATCTTGTAAAAAATACTCTGCAAATGAGATTTTAAATAAAATTTTGGAAATTAGAGAGGGTTATGGATTAAATAAAATTTTAATTGCTGGTGGAGAGCCAACTCTACAAAATGACTTGCCTGAGCTAACAAAGCTGTTGAAAGATGAAGGTTTTTACATAATGCTTTCTACAAACGGATATTATTTGAAAGATATGCTTAATAAGCTTGAAGTTGATGAAATACATATAGATTTAAAGGCATATGATGAGAATAAACATGTATATCTAACTTCCTGCTCCAACAAAAAAGTTTTAGATTGTATAAATTATATAGGTAAAAATAAGGACAAATTTAATTTTAAAGTTGAAATAGATACAGTTTTAATCCCAAATATTGTTGATTTGGATGAAATTGAAAAAATAGCTAAGTTTTTAAGTAATTGGGATTTACCTTATAGGATAACTGGCTATGTGAAATATAACAACAATTTAAATGCAGAAAAACCTGATGAAGATAAGATATTAAAGGCAAAAGAAATTGCTTTAAAATATCTTTCCAATGTATCATGCTCCTTAGATTTTAAAAGGCATAAAAAATCTAAAAAAGTTATTATTTGATATATTTATTATTTCTCTTCTTCTTTTATACCAATAACTTCCAATATCTTAGCCCTAATTGCCTCCTCAACTAATTTTCTTAATGCCTCTTTATCAGACACTGCTTTAAATATTCCCAAAGGAATCTTAGCTGCTGCAGCCGTTTGATGTCCTCCCCCACCAAATGCCTTATTTAATATTTCTCCAAGATTTAACCTTAAATCCTTAGTTCTTGCAGATATGTGAATTTCGTCTCCAACAATTCCAAATACGAAGGTTGTTGAAATCCCCTCCATCTTTAATAGGAAATCAGCGGCTTTTGGTAGAGCATCTCTGTTAGAAATTTCACCAACATAAGATAAGGCAATGTTTCCCTTAACTACTCTCCTGTTCATTATTGCTCTTGCTAAAACCTCCATAACCTCTGTTGAAATTTCTGGATTTTCTATCATATTTAAGATGGAGGCATCTATATAGCTTTGTAAGTAGGCAGCTGCTTCAAAGTCCAACTTTGATGTTTCTCTCTTAAAGTAATCGGTATCCGATTGTATTCCATAAAATAATGCAGTGGCTAAGTTTCTTGATGGCTCTATATCTAATTCCATAAGATATTGCGTTAAAATAGAAGCAGTAGCTCCAACTTCTGGCCTAACGTCCATATATTTGGCAGTTAAATCAGTGTTATTGTGATGGTCTATAATTATATCAATGTTTTGAGGTTCAATAGGTAGTTGTTTTGATGTGGAAGTATCTACAACTGCAATGACACAGTAATCATTTAAATCTATATCCTCAACATGTAGAAGCTTTATACCCAATAAATTAATCATTGCCTTGTTTTCATCGTATCCAATACTTCCTCCATAAGCTATGTCTGCATCAACACCCCACTTTTCGGCAATTGTTTTTAAAGCCATTGCACTTGCTATGGCATCAGGGTCAGGGTTTATGTGAGTTAAAATTAATAAAGGAGCTTTTTCTTCTTTTTCAGAGTTTTTTAGTTCCATACATCTTTTTTTACCCTCTATTAATATAGATTTTAATTGCATTAACTTTCTCTTTAATTTCGCATCCTCAACCTCTTTTGCAATGTCTTTGGCTCCACTTTCTAAGATGTTTATAATTTTATCTATATTTAGCCCCATATAGAGCTCTGGATATCTTGGAATTGCCCTTGCAATTTTATATGAGCTTGGGCTTAGTTCACAAACCTTTTCAGCTATCTTTCTATTAACCTCTGGCTCATTCGTTAATATCAATACAATATCTGACTTATCAATTTTAGCTTTTTTTAGTGTTTCTTCATCGGTGGCATCTCCAACAATTACACTTATACCTTCCTTTACTAAATCATCAGCATCGTCAATATTTTTGTCAATAATTGTGAGTGGTTCCTTATTTTTAATGAAATTCACAACTTTTCTTCCAAAAGAACCAAAACCTATAACGGTTATCATGCTTATCCCTATATAAAATAATTTTTGGCAGTATTATTAACCATTTATACAATGATTATAATAATCCTTTTTAATGTGTCATATTTCATATATATACTTTCCTAAATTTTTATCTTAAAAACTCAATCTCTACCCTATCTTTTAAATAATTTATTAATTTTTCAGCGTATTTTAACTTTTTAATTTTTATTCCATCTCCAACATCTATATCATTTTTTATATTTGGTCTTGAATATTTAGTTATGTAAATTCCAAAGTCCATCCCTCCCAATATAAGTTTTTTAGCTTTAAGATGATGAGCTAAAAAACAACACCTATCTCCATCTGTAAATCCTCCAAAGTTTATAAGATTTTTTAAATTTAACTCCTTATAATTTGGTATCTGGCAACTTCCAACAACATTTTTTAATTTTGGAACATAATTTTTAATCTTATCTATATTATCCCCATGTGCATGAACTACAATTATTGAGCCATTTTTATTACATTCAATTAAAGCATCTAAATCCCCATCCAAATCTGAAACTATAATGTCTGGAATTATGCCCTCTTCTAAGAATGCCTTACACGCTCCATCAGCCACTATTATGGGATTTTTACATTTCATTTTTCTTAATTCCTTCAAAATTTTAATATGTCTTTTTATTGATGGGCCTGCACCAAAGATAAAAACCTCTCTACCCTCAATAATATCTTTAAGTTTATCAATAGGTATTGTATTGACTTTCTCTAAAATCTCATTTAAAATAACTGCACTTTCAACATCTTTATCTTTATCAAATCCAAAATCCTCTACAATTTTGTTATAAAATACATCCCACTCCTTCATATCCATATTATCACATTTGGTTATTTGGTTACTCTATTTAAACAAATTCAAATCATAAACTATAAAAACAATACAAATACAACATTATATAAAATGTATATAAAAAAGCTATACACATGCTTCATTGGTGATAAAATGCTAAGTGTAAATAAAAAGGCATTGGAAATTGTAAATAGAATGATAAAAAATAAAGAGGAGTTAAATATTGACGTTATAAAGTTAGAAAATGGAGCTACTGTTTTAGATTGTGGAGTTAATGTTCCTGGAAGCTGGGGGGCAGGAAAATTATATACAAAAGTTTGTTTAGGGGGCTTAGCTCATGTTGGTATATCCTTATCCCCATGTGAATTTAATGGGATAAATTTACCTTTTGTTAAAGTAAAGACCTCACATCCAGCAATTGCTACATTGGGTGCTCAAAAAGCTGGATGGGCTGTTAAGGTTGGAAAATACTTTGCTATGGGTTCAGGACCTGCAAGGGCTTTAGCTAAAAAACCAAAAAAGACCTACGAAGAGATTGGATATGAAGATAACGCAGATGTTGCTATTTTATGTTTAGAGGCGTCAAAATTGCCAAATGAAGAAGTTGCCGATTATGTTGCCAAAGAATGTGGCGTTGAGCCAGAGAATGTTTATTTATTGGTTGCTCCAACTGCTTCATTGGTTGGTTCAATCCAAATCAGCGGTAGAGTCGTTGAGAACGGAACATACAAGATGTTGGAAGTTTTAGAGTTTGACGTTAATAAAGTCAAATATGCCGCTGGTTTGGCTCCAATTGCTCCAATAATAGGGGATGACTTCGCAATGATGGGAGCCACAAACGATATGGTTTTATATGGTGGAATAACCTACTACTACATTAAGAGCGATGAAAATGATGACATTGAAAGATTATGCAAAGCTCTACCATCCTGCTCATCAAAGGACTATGGAAAACCATTCATGGAAGTTTTCAAAGCCGCTGATTATGATTTCTACAAAATAGATAAGGGAATGTTTGCTCCGGCTGTTGTTGTAATTAACGATATTACAACTGGAAAAGTTTATAAAGCTGGAAAAGTTAATGCAGAAGTTATTAAAAAATCATTAGGTTGGATAGAGTTATAAAAACTTTTTACTTTTCATTACCTTCTATTCTAAAATAATTTTTTATTTTTTTAGTTATTTTTTAGCATTTAAAGCTCTTTTTAGTTTTGCCATATCTTTATATATTGGTTCAATCAAATGACCATATTGGTGATGTTATGGTTCAGTTGAATGACTATATTTTAAACCACATTGCAAAAACTCCTTTAATACTCTCAAGATACAACAAGGAGAAGAAGAGATTTGATTATGATATTTTAAAAAATAAGGTTGATAAATACATTGAGAATGGTAAAAGGGAGTTAATTCTCTTGTATGGACTTAGAGGTTTGGGAAAAACAACCCTTCTATCTCAAATCTACCATTATGCAAGATTAAAGATAGAAGCTAATAGAGTTTTATACTTTTCAATGGATGAGTTAAAACTTAATGATATCAACTTAATGGATGCTTTAAAAGCTTATTCAGAAATCTTTGGTATCAACCTATATGAAGAGAAGATAATTCTACTGCTTGATGAGGTTCAGTATGAAAAGCATTGGGATTTGGTTTTAAAAAACCTATATGACACCACCAATATTTTTATAATAGCCACTGGCTCATCTGCTTTAAAGCTTAGAGAAAGTCCAGATTTGGCAAGGAGAGCTTTACATAAACCTATTTATCCAATGACTTTTAGGGAATATTTATATTTAACAAAAAATATCAAGATTGAAAGCCTATTTGAAGAGGTAATTTTAAACAACAACTTAGATAACTTCAAAAAAGTATATGCCAAAGTTTATTCCCTAATTTTGGAGGAAGATGTTAAAAAATATTTAAGAGTTGGTTCTCTACCTTTTGCATTGGAAGATGATGAATTGGATGTCTATGATAAAATCTACACAATGTTAGAGAGAATTATTTATAAGGATGTTAGAGAAGTAAGAGATTTTAACATGGAAACATTAGATAAAGCCTTTAAATTGCTATATCTATTAGCCAATCCAAAGGGAGAGAGATACAGCTATGAAAGTTTGGCAAACACACTTGAAATTGCTAAGGGAACTTTGATAAATTTAGTTGACGTCTTAGAAAAGTGTGAATTGTTATTTAAAATCTATCCCTATGGTTCAATAGAGAAAAAGGTTAGAAAGTCCCAAAAGATAAAATTCCTCCCAGTTCCTATAAAGACGGCATTATGGCATAAAATGGGAGTTGTAATAGATGATGTTTGTTATGGCTCTCTATTGGAGGATGTTGTAGCATTCTACTTATACTTATTTTGTAAAAAGAAGGGATATAACCTAAGTTATGAACCAAAAAAAGGAGGAGCTGATTTTATTTTAATCTCTCCATATATGGAGAAGATTGTTATTGAGGTTGGTTTAGGCAAAAAATCGTCAAAACAAGTTTTAAGGAGTATGGAGAGAGTTAAAGCCTATAGAGGCATAGTTATTGGTGATGAGTTAAAAGTTGAAGATAACATCCTACATATACCTTGGAAGGGTTTTTTATTGCTGATTTAATGTATCAATTATGTTTTTAAACCCCTCTTCTTCATTAACTACTCTCCCCCTAACTTCCCTCAAAATCCTTTGAATGGTAAATTTATATCCCTTATTGTGTTGATGATAAATTTTTAACAATGGGCATCCATAACTTGCCTTTAACTCAATGCCATTGTTTTTTAATATCTCCCTCTCTTCATCCTTTGTTAGGGCAAAAAAAGAAGGTAAATTAAATCTAAAAATATCATCATCTTTATATAAAGACAAATATCCAAAAGCCAATAAATCACCAAATATAACAAACTCAGCATTAATTTTTTTGGTATAATCTATAACTGCACTTTCAATGATTTTATGGCATCTACCACAGGGATGAAATCTGCCATTAACAACTCCTTTATAAACCTCTTCTAAATCTACATTAATAAATTCTAACTCTACCCCTATCTTTTTAGCTATGTTTTTGGCATTTTCTTTCATCTCATTAGTCATTATATATTTTGAATAGCAAGAAACTGCTGTAATATTAAATATATGTTTTGCTATTATTGCAGATGTTGAGCTATCTACCCCTCCACTGAATGCAACAACTGCTCTTGGCTTTTTATCAATGGAAATTTTATAAAACTCTTTATCTCCCCTTAATCTCTTTAAAATCATATATTTTAAGGGCTTTTTAAGCTCTATATTAATATCTAATTTCTCTAAAATTTCCAATGAATTTTTTAGCCGTAATTCTTTAAGTTTTTGATTTACTCTCTCCTCTATAATTTTTTCAAAATTCATATTTAGCTCCTCAAATTACGATTTTAGATTTCTTTACATTTAGACAATAGATATATATTACATTAACGATACTCAAAATATTGTATCATAAATTCTATTGGATGTGGAGGTGTAAAATTATGCACTTCGTGTTATACTTGCAACCGATTTTACACATTCCAGAGGACTACCTTGAATTCTTCCAACAGTTAGACAAGAATTCTCCATATAATATTAAAGTAAATCTTAAAAATTCTAATGGAAAAATTGTAGTAAAAAATGTGTTGGGAAATAAGACAATAAATCAAAGTTGTCCCGAAATTACAAAATTAGGAAATTTAAGCAATATATTACGAGAGAATAAAAAACATAGAGAAAAAATTGACATTGTAGAAATTATAATCACTAAAAATAATTCTCCACGTCCTAAAAAAATTAAAAATCCAAATAAACTAGCTATTAATGGTAATACGTTGATTATAAATGGTGAGTCTATAGATTTGAATAATATCAAAGAAATAACTTTAGTATTAAATGTTTAACAAGGACTAAAGCATTATATAAACCTCACATATTCTCTCTTTTATCCAAAACATTATGTATTATAGTTATACAATGATTTGCATGCAACTCTAATGGAGATAGAGAGATTCTTTTAGCTTTAATTTCATTTAAAAATTTTTCATCCTCCTCTCCAATACCAATATGGTCTCCAATTATAAAAACAGAGTTTTCTATATCAACATTCTCAACATCTTCACCATCTTTGTGTAAATAATAAATATTTTTTCCTTCCTTTAATTTTTCTAAAACTAAATCTCTAAAACCCAATCTCCTAACGTAAATTCCAGGAGTTGATTGGTTCCAATCTTTTCTTTGCTCTTCATCAAGTTCTTCAAATTTTTTAAGGGCTTTTTTTATAAATATTGCTATGCTCCTCTCATCCGGAGAGACCTTTTTTAACTCGCTACCAACAAATTTTATGCAAACTGGTGGATTTGGTTGTCCATATAATACAGCATAAAAAATCACATCCCTCCTTATATCGTGGGATAAAAAGAATGCATCACTCACACATCTACATAGTAAATCCAACCTTCCACAACTTCCTGGTAAATCCTTTAAATTTATATCTGAGGAGGTTATTGTTTTATTTGCTTTGAATATAAATTCCCTCATAACATCCCTCCAAAACTTTAAGGCAATTTTTAATTTTAAAATTTTAAATTCTAATCATAAAAAAGGTTTTATTTTTAACTCTTTGTTATTAATTTTTATAGCATACCTCTTTTTAACCTTTCAGGGATTGGGCTTCTTGGAATGTTATGATACAATTCCAAGGCAATATCCACAATATTAACACATCTATCTCCAAATCTTTCAATGTCCTTTAAAAACATTCCAAATTGAACATAGAAATTTAAGTCCTCTCTCTTATTTTCCAAAACCTTATTTAGCAATAAGTCAAGGTTTTTATGTAGTTGTTCTTCAAGTTTGTGAATTTTTGTCTCTTTCTTTTTACTTATAACAACATCTATTGCCTCAATTAGCATCTCTCTAAGGATATTAAATATAATAGTTATCTCCTCCTCAATATCCTCATCTAATTTTAGCCCATGAACTATCTCCTCAGCAATATTTGCTATATAATCCCCTAATCTTTCAAGGTTTGAGGCAATCGTAGCAAATGCATTGGCATAAGCTCCGGGCAAGTATTTTAGAGCGTTCATGCTTAAAAGCAATCTAATCTCCTCTTCCATCTTATTTAAAGCATAGTCCTTAATGATTACATCCTCAGCCAATTTTTTATCGTTGTTTTTTAAGGCAGTATATACCAAATCTAAGTTATTTAAAAGGGTTTTTTCCATCTTTTCTAAGGTTGTTTTTATCTCCTTCATCAAAAGGTTTTCATCAAACTGTAAATTTAGTTTATGCAATTTTCCCATATCCACAACATAAGGATGTTTGACTATCCCCTCATCAATCAACGGCTTTAAAAGTTTAGCAACATACCTCCTACTAATCCCAAGCTTTTCGGCAATCTCATCCTGCGTCTCTGGCTCTTCCTCAATAATAACCCTTATTATCCCAGCTAAGGTAGCTTCTTTTCCTCTTAGCATACTATCACAAAATAACATTTTATAATTCATATTTTATGTAATTAAATACCTATCTTTCTATAAATAGTTTAACCTTAAAAGTAGTTTTCAATACAACAACAATAAATATAAATGGCAAGGAAAATTAGTTATTTGTGATGTTTATGGTGATTTTATGGCTATTGCTTATGCTAAGTTGTATGAGTTGATTTATAAAAATGTTAAGGACGAGAAGAAAGCAGAGGAGTTATATAAGATAGTTGAAGAATTTATAAAAGAGAACGAACAGAGAATTGATAAAAGATTTGAAGAAAATAAAGTCCTTATAAAAACAGAATTAAAAGATGAATTAAGAAACGAATTAGCTACAAAAGAGGATTTAATGCTCGTAGAAGAAAAACTAAGAGGAGAAATAAAGACAATGGAAGAAAGACTAATGAGGTATGTTGATAACAAATTTAGCCAGTTAGATAAAAAGATTGATAACAGATATACTCAAATAATGATAGCTCAGATAATCATATTCTTTGCTATAATTATAACAAACTTTAATTTTTTGAATGCATGATTATCTAAAAAATCTTTAATTAAAAAGTATTTTTTTCTTTCCTTTCAATTTCAAACCCTTCCCTTTATTCTCCAAAATTAACCATAGATGAGGCAAAATAAGGATTGGCAACTGCATGATTGTGCAAATAACCTGCCAAAATCCTGCCATTAAAAATTCCATCAAATTTATTAATAATTCCTCTCCCTCTCTCTATTTTGTAGGCAAATCTTTCCTCTTTTATATTAACAAGCTTTGAGTAATGGAACTCATGCCCTTTAAATTTCGATCCCTTCCTTCCAATTAGGCAGTTTTCTAAAAATTCTGCCTTAACATAGCTAAGTCCTTGAACATTTTTGGTCATAATAGCTGAGCAGTTTAATAAACCAACCATTGGCACATTATCAATGGACTTTGTTAAATACATCAATCCCCCACATTCTCCATAAATATAGCCGTCAAACTCTCTAATACTTTCAATCATCTCCTTATTTTTGCTTAGTTTTTCTTTAAAGAGTTCTGGATAGCCCCCTCCAATGTATAAGATATCAACATCTGGAACTTCACTATCTTTTAATGGGCTAAAAAACTCTATTTTAGCTTTATTTTCTTTTAAAGCATCAAAATTATCCCAATAATAAAAATTAAATACTTCATCATAAGCAACAGCTATTTTTTTGTAGTTCTCATTAACTTCCCATAAAAAAACATCATCAACCTCTTCAAAATCTTCATCAGCAATCTCCACAATCTTATCTAAATCTAAATATTTTTCAATCAATTCCCCCCATAACTCTACTTTATTTTTTATCACTTCCAAATTTTCTGGTGTAGGAACTAAGCCAAGATGTCTCCCTTCAACTTTAAAATCTTCATTTCTTGGGATGAATCCAATTATCTCAACATCTGGGAGGTAATAACTCATCGCCTCTTTTAATTTCTTTATGTGGTTTTCACTCCTAACAAAGTTAAAAATAACTCCCTTAATCTTCACATTATCAAAACTCATAAAACCTTTTATCATTGCTATTGCACTCCTTGTTAAGCTCTTCGCATTTACAAGTAGAATTATAGGGCTATTTAACGCCTTGGCTATACTTGCAGTGCTTCCAATATCTTTTATTGGAGAGATACCTTCATAAAGTCCTCTAACTCCTTCAATAACGCTTATATCCTTATCCTTTGAATGTTTTTGGAATAAGTATTTTATCTGCTCCTTATTCATAAAAAAAGAGTCCAAGTTTCTTGATTTGTTTCCTGTGGCTATTGTGTGATAAGTTGGGTCTATATAATCAGGTCCAACCTTATAGCCCTGAACGTTGTATTTTTTTGACAACGCCCTCATAATTCCAGTGGAGATAACTGTTTTCCCTACCTCACTTGATGTTCCTGCAATTACAATTCTTTTCATACAATCAACCTCTTTTATATAGAAAATAGCAATTATAAAAATTATAGAGATTTATCAAAAATTTAAAAATAATTATAAGTTATTTTTTTAATTACTTTCCCATTAAAGCCATTTTTGCTAATAACGCACTCAATTGAATTCGTTCATTAGCCCCTTCAACTATTCTGAAATCAGTTTCACCAATAGCATCTGCTAACTCAACCTTCTTTCTCTCATCTATATCCAAGTTGTTTATCTCCCTAAACATCTGGTTTAATATATCCTCCCCACTCATTCCCCATTCAACCATTAACTTGTATAATAAATCTCTCGCTTCAATAAACTTTCCATTTAAAGCTAATTGCATCATCTTTTTAACTTCCTCTGGTCTTGCCCTTGATGAGACCTTATAAACAATCTCATCATCTATAACATCACTTAACGCTGCTGCTGTTTGCAAGACATTTATTGCCTTCCTCATATCTCCCTCTGAAACATAAATTATTGCATCCAACCCACTTTCAGTTAATTTTAAACCTTCTTTCTCAGCAATTTCTTTTAGCTTTTTAGCTATATCTTCCTTCTTTAATGGTGAAAACCTAAATATTGCACATCTTGATTGAATTGGAGGGATAATCTTGCTTGGGTAATTGCAACTAAGAATAAAACGAGCTACATCTGAATATTTCTCCATTGTTCTTCTTAAAGCGTTTTGTGCATCTGCTGTTAATGCATCACTCTCATCTAAGAATATAATTTTAAATGGAACATCTCCAATTGGCTTAGTTCTTGCAAATTCTTTTACTTTTGTCCTAATAACGTCTATCCCTCTTTCATCTGACGCATTAAGTTCTAAAAAGTTGTCTCTCCAATTTTCTCCAAATAAATCCCTTGCTAAACATAAAGCGGCAGTTGTATTGTGCAGTATAGTTGGTAAATTACCACCAATGAAGTTGTAGTATTTTGGAACATGCAAATCATAGATTGTGAATTCTCCACTTAATTGCTCAATTTCAACAATTTCATCCCAATATAATTGATTTTCATGTAAAAATATAAGATATGATATTGCATCCTTTAACTTATCATCTATATTGTTATCCATTGTTTCTAATTTGTAGAGAATTTCTTTTAAAACGTTCTTACTTAAATCAGCATCTAAATTTAATTTTTCTGATAAATAGTTTAATATATTTTCATTTATGATTAGACCTTTTCCTTTCAATTTTTTATCTTTAAAGATAAAGCCATTTTTTTTATAAACAATATTGCATGGAACTGCTAACTTATCCCCAACCTTTAAATTCTCTGCCTTCTCCCATTTTATTTCTCCATTTTTGTTGTTTATTAATAAAGGGTGGTAGGTAGTTACCTTTAACTCTCTACCCATTTTGGTTTTTATTTTTATCAAAGTGTTGGTTTTATCCTTATAAACATACTGCACATTAAACTCTCTGATTTTTCCGTATTCATCAATTCCTAAAACCTTTAAGTTGTTAGTTAAAGTTGCTCCAAACTTCCCATTACTAATTTCTTCAACAACCTCTCCAATTTTTTTAATCTCTCCGTTTATAATAACCTTTGTATCCCCTGTTAAGCACTTTCCAACCCCAGGAGGTCCGCTAAATAATAAATGTGGCATGCTTTTTTTTTCAACGTATTTCTTTAATCTTTTTACGATTTCATCCTGTCCAACAATCTCGTCCAATGTTTTTGGTCTATACTTCTCTACCCATGGTTTGTCCATATTATCACCACAAAATTTTATATCCTATTTATAAAGTTTTTAAATCTTACTTAGCATATAATCCAATATTTCTCCAAATCTCGACTTAACAATATCTTTTTTCCCTAAAACCTTTGCATGAGCATCTAACTCAACAATTGCATAATCATAAATCTCTTTTATAGGGTAATAAGTTCTTGGTCCATCACTTATGCCTATCTTTATTATATCTTTATCTATTTCTTCAATAGGCAAAGCATGGGGAACACCAGAGACAACAACAGCATCAACATCCAAATCTTTTAATATATTAACTGCCTTTTCTCCGGTTATTGGATATTCATCTAAACCCCCTGTAATATAATCTGCTTTAAAACTATTTAATATATTTTTTGCATCCCTTCTTATCTTTGGAAGCCCCTTATTTGTATCTAAATTGGCAATATTTACACAGTTAAAATATTTATTCAATACAATTAAAGGATGAGCAAATAAATAGGCAGTTTCTTTTTTAGCATTTAATACACAAGCTATCTTCCCATCTTTTTCTTTTAATTCCTTTAAAGCATTTATAGCTTCATTTAAATCATCATCATAGGTTGGTTTTATATACTCTTTCTTTGCCATCCCCCTCGTTTTCTCAATCTCAGTGGCTTTTTTTAATAAAAACTTCTGCCTCTCAAACTCTTTCTCATCAATAATTCCCAACTTTAAAGCTGACTCCATTGCCCTTATAGCTCCAACTGTGTTATCCCCACTACCACTATGCACTTCAACTGGGATTATTATGGCTCTATCATCATCAACAAACTCCCATAAGTCCTCTCCAATAATCATACTTGCACATGTCCCAACTATACCAATCATTGGCTTCTCTTTCTTTAACTCATTTTTTAAATAGTTAATTGCATAGTCCAAGGCATTTTTTAAATTCTCAGAGGCTCCAAAGACAATGGCGTTTTCATCTATATTACTTGTAAATACTCTAACTCCATCCAACTCCAACAATCTTGCTGTTCTAAAACAGCAACCACTTGGTCCATGTAAAATTATAGCATCAACTCCCAAGTCCCTAAGTTGATACATTGCCGCGGCAATAGGAGAAGGTCTTGGATGAAATATCATTAAATCCACCCCATAAAGTTAATTTTAATATTTTAATATAACCTATGCAAAAACCATATGTTATTTATTTCACTATCAACAAAAAACTTTTGGATTGTTAAAACCCAACAAAAATAAATTTGGTGTGAGATAAAATGGGCAAAAAAATAATTGGATTATTGGATGGAGATAGAGTTATAGTTTTTGATAAAAACGGAATATCTAAGTTGTCAGCAAAGCATTATGGAAATGTTGAGGGAAATTTTTTATCTTTATCATTGGTTGAAGCCCTCTATTTAATAAATTTGGGGTGGTTGGAGGTTAAAGATAAAAATAAAAAAATAATGAGTTTTGAAGAGTTATATGAATATGCAAGAAATGTTGAAGAACGGCTGTGTTCAAAATACTTAGTTTATAAAGATTTAAGAAGTAGGGGCTATATAGTAAAAACCGGCTTAAAGTATGGTGCTGATTTTAGGTTGTATGAGAGAGGAGCCAACATAGATAAAGAACACTCCGTTTATTTGGTTAAGGTATTTACTGAGGATAGTTCTATCTTATTAAATGAACTGACGGGCTTTGTTAGGGTTGCCCACTCAGTTAGAAAAAAGTTGTTGATAGCAATAGTTGATGCCGATGGAGATATTGTTTATTACAACATGGCTTATGTAAAACCATAAAAAATAAAAAAATAAAATTTATGGAGGGGAAATGATGATTTTAACACCAGAAAATGAGAGAAAGCTTATAATTGATGTTTTAAAAAAATTTGGTGTTCCAGAAGAAGATGCCAAAATAACTGCTGATGTTTTTGTCGAGGCAGATTTAAAGGGCTTCACTTCCCATGGAATTGGTAGATTTCCTCAATACATAACTGCCTTAAAATTGGGAAATATAAATCCAAAGCCAAACATAAAGATAGTTAAGGAGAGTCCAGCAACAGCAGTTGTGGATGGAGATTTAGGTTTAGGGCAAGTTGTTGGAAAAAGGGCAATGGATTTAGCCATAGATAAAGCAAAAAATGTCGGAGTTGGAGTTGTTGCTACAAGAAATGCTAATCACTTTGGTATAGCCGGCTATTATTCAGAGCTGGCTATGCATCAGGATATGATTGGAATAACAATAACAAACACAGAGCCAGCTATGGCACCTTTTGGTGGTAAAGAGAAGATTTTAGGGACAAATCCAATAGCCATTGCTTTTAAAGGAAATAAATATAAGTTTTCCTTAGATATGGCTACTGCTTCAATAGCGAGGGGGAAGATTTTAGAAGCGTTAAGAAAAAAAATAAAGATTCCAGAGGGTTGTGCAGTGGATAAAGATGGAAGACCAACAACAGACCCTGCTAAGGCGTTGGAGGGGTGTATATTACCATTTGGAGGACCTAAGGGGTATGGTTTAGCTTTGGCTATTGAGATGTTGTCAGCAATTGGTGGGGCTGAGGTTGGAAGTAAGGTTAGAGGAACAGCAAACCCAAATGAGAGATGCACCAAGGGAGATTTGTTTATAGTTATAAATCCTGACTTTTTTATGGGTAAAGAGGAATTTAAGAAGAAAGTTGATGAGTTGATGGAGGAGATTAAAAGCTCAGAGCCAGCAGAGGGCTTTGAAATATTAATTCCTGGGGAAATTGAAGAGAGAAATAAAGCCAAAAGAAAAGAGGGTTTTGAAATTGATGAAAACCTATACAATCAATTAAAAGAGATATGTAAAGAAGTTGGGTTAGATATTGATGGTTATGTGGTGAAATAATGCTAATAAAAGATATTATGAAAAAACCTATTGTAGTTTATGAGGATAATGATTTAACTGATGTTATAAAATTGTTTAGGGAAAAGAAAATAAGTGGTGCTCCTGTCTTAAATAAAGACGGTAAGTTGGTGGGAATAATTTCAGAGAGTGATATAGTAAAAACATTAATTACTCACAATGAGGATTTAAACCTTATTTTACCATCTCCATTGGATTTGATTGAATTGCCTTTAAAAACGGCTTTAAAGATTGAAGAGTTTAAAGAAGATTTGAAAAATGCTCTAAAAACAAAAGTTAGGGATGTCATGACTAAAAAGGTTGTAGTTGCCAAGCCGGATATGACAATTAACGATGCGGCAAAGTTAATGGTTGAAAATAACATCAAAAGATTGCCAGTGGTTGATGATGAAGGAAATTTAATTGGTATTGTTACAAGAGGGGACTTAATTGAGGCATTAATTTAGAATAAATAAACTTTTTATTTTTGTTGTAAATATTTAATTTATAGAACATCCGACTATATTTGTTATTATTTTCAAAACCTTTATAATGGTGAGATTTTGATAATCCAAACTCCATCAAGGATTCACATGGGGCTTATTGATTTAAATGGTTCTATTGGGAGGGTAGATGGAGGCATTGGTTTAGCGTTAGAAGAACCAAACATAAAAATTGAAGGGAAGGAAAGTGATGAGATAAATGTTGAGTTTGATAAAAGATTAATCGAAAGGTTTGATGAAGATTTTTTAAAATCTATTAGAGATAGAGTATATAACACAGCTATTAAAGTTTTAGAAGTCGTTGATGGGGAGGGGATTGATTTAAAAATCCTATCTCTATTTCCGGCTCATTCTGGTCTTGGTAGTGGAACACAGCTATCTTTGGCTGTTGGTAAATTAATATCAAAAATATATGATAAAGAAATGGATGGTTATGAGATAGCCAAAGTTACTGGAAGGGGAGGGACTTCTGGCATTGGAATAGGGGCTTTTGAATATGGCGGCTTTTTAATTGACGGAGGGCATAGTTTTGGTAGGGGTAAAGATAAAGAAGATTTTAGACCTTCATCTGCTTCAAAGGGGGTTAAGCCAGCACCGATAATATTTAGGCAGGACTTTGATTGGGAAACTATCTTAATAATTCCAAAGGGAGAGCATGTCTATGGAAAAAAAGAGGTTGATATATTTAAAAAATACTGCCCAGTTCCTTTAAATGAGGTTGAAAAAATCTGCCATTTGGTTTTAATGAAGATGATGCCAGCAGTTGTTGAAAAAAATTTGGATGATTTTGGAGAGGTTGTTAATAAGATTCAATATTTAGGGTTTAAAAAGGTTGAACTTAATTTACAGTCAGATATTGTTAAGGATTTAATTAGGGAGTTGCATAAAGATGTTTATGCAGGACTTTCAAGTTTTGGACCAACAATTTATGCCTTTGGGGATAAAAAATTAATAATTGAAAAAGCTAATAAAGTTTTTGATAATTATGGAGTTTGTGGGGATATAATTATAACTAAGGCAAATAATGTAGGGCATAAAATTTGGTGATAAGATGGGAATATTGGATAAGTTAAAAAATATTTTTAATAAAAAGGGGGAAAAGGGAGAGGAAGAGTATATGGAATACATAAACAAAGCTAACCAGTATTTTGAATCTGGGGATTATGAGAAAGCTGTGGAGTTTTATTTAAAAGCTCTAAATATTAAAAATGAAAATGCAAACGATTGGTATAATTTGGCGTTGTCATATTATAATTTGGGGGATTATAACTCTGCATTAAATGCATTAAAAAATGCGATATCACTTTCAAAAAATCATAATTTCTTTTATTTGAAAGGGCTTATTCACTATAAAATGGGTGAATTAAATAAAGCGTATGATTGTTTACTTAAAGCATCTGATAAGATAAAAAAGAGTGAAATATATGAGATGTTGGGGGATATCTGCCTTAAAAATAAGAAATATGAAACTGCTTTAAATTATTACTTGAAAGCGTATAAATTGAATGAAAACAATATTAATGCATTAATTAATGCTGCAAAACTTTACTTGTTGCTTGGCGATGTTGAAAATGCATATACTTTATTTAAACAACTCTTAAATAAAAATGTTGATGGGGAATATGCTGAGATTGCTAAATCGTTGGAAAAAATCATAAAAAATATTGATAACAATACAGTTGATTATTTATCTCTTGGGATTAGGTATTTAGAAAATAAGGAGTACATCTCTTCATTAAAATATTTCAATAAAATTTTGGAAATTGATGAAAATAATGACGTGGCATATTATTACAAAAGTGTAGTTTTAGAAATATTTGAAGAACACTTAAAAGGCCTTTCTTCAATAGAAAACGCCATTTATGAATTTGAAAGATGTTTATATTATGCAAAAAAGGGGGATTTATTAAATAAACTTGATAAAAATGACGCTGTTGATGCATACAAAAAATCCATTGAAATATATCAAAATCCATATGCATACTTTGGATTGAGCGTATACCATTACAAACATAAAAATTATGAGGAAGCATCTGAGTTATTTGATAAAATATTAGAGCTTTATTTAGGGAATATCCCAGAAAATGAAGCTAATCTATTTACAGTATATTCCCTCATTGGTAAGGGGGACATAACTGGCGTTTTAAAATATTATGAACAAGCAATGATATATGTTAGTAAAATATTGAATTGGAACTCTGAAAATATCAATTGGTTAAAAGTTGCAGGTTACATTTCCTACAAATTAAAAAAATATAATGCCGCTTATGATTACTATATGAATGCTTATCGATTAGATTCCCAAGATATTGAAGTTTTAAAGGCATTAATAGTAATAAATGAAGAAATGGGCAACTATGAAGAGGCATTTTCAATGGCTAAGAAGTTGCTAAAAATAACCAATGATGAAAGCATAAAAGAAATAGTACAAAAGCTAATGAACAGGGAGCCAATAGATTTAGAAATAAATTCTCCTCTCTTAAATCCCCCTACAATTTATTACAAAATTAACGCAATAACTTACTACCTTGCAATGATATACAAATACCTATTTAAAAACCCTATTGGTGCTTACTTTTACATTATGTATGTTGAAAATTTAGATTATTTAAACACTTTGGAAGAAGGACAGCGTAAAAAAATTGAGGAAATACTTGAATATTTAAAAAATGTATTGCCAAGTGAAATGTATAAATTTTGCCAATCTCCAAAAGATTACACCCCAAGTGAAGAGGTTATAAACTTCTGTAAAAATGAATTGGTGTCTTCATTTGGATATATAATTTAAGTTAAGAGAGGGGATGTATGTGAAAATCATAGGAGACACTTCAATTAAAGATTTTACATTTGAATCTAATAATAGAATTAAGTTTGGGGAGTATGTGCTTGCTAAAAATATAGACAATGATGATATATTGGCAGTAGTTAAGGATGTCAAACTTACAAATGAAAAATTTATCTGTACGGCAAAAGTAATCGGAACATTAAAAGACAATAAAATCGAAATTAATAAATCTCCAATTTCCCCAGAGTGCGGAGTAAAACTATGCGATGATAAAATACTAAATAAGATATTTTATGTTCAACGTGGATTGAATATTGGAAGTATAGTGAGTAGGAAAAATATAAGGGTCTATTTAGATACAAATAAATTGGTTTCAAGGCATTTCGCTATTTTATCAGTTACTGGGGGAGGGAAGTCAAATACCGTTGCTGTTCTATGCAAAGAATTTGGAAAAAAGAACGGAAGTGTTGTAATTTTAGACCCCCATGGGGAATATGCCACACTCTATCATGAAGAATTAGAGAAAAAAGTTAAAGCAATACATCCAACAATAAACCCTGCAATATTATCCCCAGAAGAACTTGCTGACATTATTGGGTTAGGTAATAATGATAAAGAGATAAACAAAAAGAGGGTATTCTTAGAATATGCCTACCACACCATAAAAAAAGAATTTCCTGGGCTTAGTGGAATGGATTTTATTGAAAAATTAGGAGAGTTGTTGTATGAGTGGGTGAAATTGGCAGAGGTTGGATGGGAGATTAAATATTATCATCCTCTAAAAAGAAAATACGACATGAGGAAAACTGGTGAGGATGATTTTATTAATTTAGTGTCTTTATATGATAAAGTTAGTAAATTTAAGGAGGACTTCTCATTAAATATTGGCAATAAGGATATTATTGAAGAGTTTGAAATTGGGAAGATAAATGTTGTTAATTTAAGTGGATTGGAAATTCATCAGATGATTACTTTTGTTAGCTATATTGCAAAAAATCTATTATCTAAAAGGATTTTATACATAAAATCTTTAAGGGATTTAAACCATCCAAATGAAATGATAAAAACAAATGCAATAAAAAACTTAAACAACATTGAAACGCATTACAAAATAGCAACGAAACCAGTTGTGTTAATAGTAGAGGAGGCACATATATTTATCCCAATAAATGAAAATACCTCCGCAAGTTTATGGTTGGGAAAAATAGCAAGAGAAGGGAGGAAATTTGGTGTTGGATTGGGATTAGTTTCTCAAAGACCAAAACAACTACATCCTGATGTCTTATCTCAAACAAACACAAAAATAATTTTGAGAATAGTAGAGCCAGAAGACCAAAAATACATACAAAGAGCTTCAGAAGAGTTAGGAGAAGATTTAGTAAAGGACTTGGCATCTTTGGGAATCGGAGAAGCTATTGTAGTTGGAATTGCAATACCCCTCCCTTCAATAGTTAAAATTGATAGATTTGATGGAATATATGGCGGAAAAGACATCGATATCGTGGGAGAGTGGATGGGAATGAATTGGTAATTTTTATTAATTTATATGGATTATTTATTATCTTTTGTGTTTTTTATCTTTAAAATTTTATATTCTTAAATGATATTTTGTGGTGGTTTCATGGAGGTGGAGGAAACAATAAAAAAACTAAATTTAAAATTCAGAAATATAGAAGGGGAAAAGTTGATTTTAGCAATAACATGTGATAAAAATAAAAATGTATTAATGGTTGCGTTTATGAATGAAGAGGCATTAAAAGAAACATTAAAAACAGGATACATGCACTATTATTCAACAAGTAGGAAAAAATTATGGAAAAAAGGGGAAGAAAGTAGTAATGTCCAAAAATTAATAACATTTTATAGGGACTGTGATGGAGATGCCTTATTATTCATAGTTGAGCAGAAAGGGGTAGCATGTCATGAGGGTTATTATTCTTGCTTCCATTACAAAATAGAAGATGGAGAATTAAAAATAACCGAGGAGTATTATAAAAACAATAAAAAGTGAAATTATGGACTTGGAAAAATTTAAAGAAAGGGAAATATCAAAAAAAGAGGCGTTAGAGTTATTTGAAGATAATGAAAATATATTTGAGTTGTTTAAATTTGCTGACAGTTTGAGGAAGGAGGAGGTTGGAGATATAGTTACTTATGTTGTAAATAGAAACATAAACTTCACAAACATTTGCATTGGAAACTGCAAATTTTGTGCTTTTAGGGTAAATGAAAATGACAAACATGCTTATTTTTTGGATATAGATGAGATTGCTAAAAGGGCTGTGGAGGCAAAAAAATTTGGTTGCACCGAGGTTTGTATTCAAGGTGGATTACATCCAAAGATAGACACTTATTATCAGGCGGAGATTTTAAAGGCAGTTCATGAGGCAACAAAACCTTATGGAGATATACATATACACGCATTTTCACCAATGGAGGTTTATTTTGGAGCTGAAAATGCCGGCTTAGATATTAAAGAGGCGTTGAAAATATTAAAGGAAAGTGGTTTAAACAGCATGCCAGGAACTGCGGCGGAGATTTTAGATGATGAAATTAGAGCTGAGTTATGCCCAAACAAAATAAAAACAAAAGAATGGATTTATATAATTAAAGAAGCTCATAAATTAGGCATTCCTACAACTGCAACTATGATGTATGGACATATTGATAACTACAAACACTGGGTAAATCATCTCTTCATAATCAAAGAGATTCAGCAAGAGACAAACGGCTTTACTGAATTTGTCCCTCTTTCATTTATGCATAGATTTGCCCCAATTTATAGAGAGGGGAGAGCAAGAGCAGGAGCTACTGGTATTGAAGATTTGAAGGTTTTTGCTGTTAGTAGGATAATATTTAGAGGGTTGATAAAAAATATCCAGGCATCTTGGGTTAAATTAGGGAAAAAGATGGTTCAAGTTGCTTTGAGATGTGGGGCTAATGATGTTGGAGGCACTTTGATAGAGGAAAATATATCAAGAAGTGCAGGGGCTGAGCATGGGGTTTATATGAGCGTTGAAGAAATTAGAGATATGATTAAGAGAGTTGGATTAATTCCTAAGGAGAGAACTACTTTGTATAAAATTTTGGATTAAATGGGGATGTTTATGGAAGATACAAAAAAATTGGCTTTAAATGAGTTTGTTAAAGCATTGAAAGATAAGTATAAAGATAAGATTAAGAAGATTATATTATTTGGTAGTTATGCAAGAGGGGATTATAATGAAGAGAGTGATATAGACATTTTAATTATTGGGAATGTTCCGCAGAGGGATGTTTCTTTTTTAAGTGCTGAAATACTCCTAAAATATGGGGAAGTTATATCTGCGATAGTAAAAACTGAGGAGGAGTTTAAAAGATATAAAAATTTTTCATTCTATAAAAATGTCCTAAAAGAGGGGGTTATAATTGGATAAAGAAATAGACCTTCAAATATTATTGGCAGAAGAGAGTTTAGATGAAGCAAAAATTTTATTTGAAAATGAACATTATATCGGAGCGATATCGAGAGCTTACTACTCAATGTTTCATTCTGCAAAAGCATTACTGTTAAGTAAAGGGCTAAATCCTAAAAAACATAGAGGAATTTTAAAAATACTTGGTTTAGAATTTATAAAAACTGGGATATTAGATAATAATTATGCACAATATTACAAATATGTATTTGATTTAAGACAGGAAGCAGATTATGGTTCTACATTTGATATTGATAAGAAAAAAGCAGAAATATGTATCGTATATGCTGAGGAGTTTTTAAGAAAAGTTAAAGAGATTATAAACGAGTTAAAATAAGGAGGAAAATATAAAAATGTTAATTTATGTTTTTAAACTTATTACGAAGGTGGTAATTTGGAGATAAGAAGGAGATATTTTTTAAGCAAAAAGGACATTAAAAAAATAAAAAATGAATTAAAGGAATTTTTTGGAGATGTTGATGAAATAATTCCAAAAAAGGGTAATGTAGAAATAGCCATAGCTGACGATTTTGAAATAATATTGGTTGATAAAGAGCCAATTGCATTTAAAAAAGATGATAAAGTAATTCCAACATTAAGATTGTTGTTGAAAAAACTCCCAGATAAAAATTTAGTTGTTGTTGATATGGGGGCAATAAAATTCTTAATAAAGGGAGCTGATGTAATGGCTCCGGGAATTGTAGATGCGGATGAAAACATTAATGAGGGAGATGTTGTTTTTGTTGTAGATGAAAACCACAAAAAACCAATATGTATTGGAATTGCATTAATGAGTGGAAAAGAGATGAAAGAGGAAGATAAGGGGAAAGCAGTTGAAAATATACACTATGTAGGGGATAAGCTCTGGAACTTTAAGGGATAAAATGGATGAAAAGAGATATATAATTATTATTGGAATAATATTAATTTTATTATCTCTACTAATATATTCTATACATTTTGTTATTTTTGGGGACTATGAGCATATATTAAGTTATTTTTTACTTCATTTGGCATTCGTTCCTATTGAAGTGCTGTGTGTAAGTTTAATTATTGAAAGGATTTTAGAGTATAAAGAAAAGAAAAAGAGATTAGAAAAATTAAATATGGTCGTTGGTTCTTTTTTTAATAGTGTTGGAGAGGAATTATTAAAAATAATTTTAGAAGGAGACGTTGGAGATATAAGGAATTACTTAAAAATATCGGATGATTGGGACAATAAAACTTATGAAGAAACAAAAAAATTATTAATAAATCATAATTTCAACATAGATATAGAAAAGATTAATTTACATAAACTTAAAGATTTATTGGAAAAAAACAGGAATTTTCTTTTGAGATTAATGGAAAATCCTCTGCTATTGGAGCACGAAAGCTTTACTGAATTGCTTTTGGCAGTATTTCATTTAGCCGATGAACTTCATAGAAGGGATGACTTAAAAAATCTCCCAAAAAGTGATTTAGAGCATTTAAAGAATGATATTATTAGGGTTTATAGATTATTAATTATTCAATGGTTAAACTACTTAATGCACTTAAAAGACAACTATCCTTACCTCTACTCTTTATGTTTGAGAGTTAATCCATTTGATAAAAAATCTGTGATAATAAGGGATAAAAATGGAAGATAATATAATATACAACATTTATAAAATTTTATTAAACCATTATGGGAAACAGAATTGGTGGCCTGCTGAAACAAGGTATGAGGTTGTTGTTGGAGCAATTTTAACTCAAAATACAAGTTGGAAAAATGTAGAAAGGGCAATTAATAATCTAAAAAATAAAAATTTGATAGATGAGAGAAAAATATTAAACATTGATGAAAACAAATTAAAAGAACTTATAAAACCAGCTGGATTTTATAATTTAAAAGCTAAGCGTCTAAAAAATGTAACCAAATTTATTGTAGAAAAGTATGGAAACACGGAAAAGATGGCTAAGTCAGATAAAGACACTTTGACATTGAGGAGTGAGCTTTTATCAATAAATGGAGTTGGTAAGGAAACTGCTGATAGTATTTTATTGTATGCGTTGGATAGAGAGAGTTTTGTTGTTGATTCATATACTAAAAGAATGTTTAGTAGGTTGGGAGTAATTAGCGAAAAAGCTAAATATGATGAAATTAAGGAAATATTTGAAAAATCTCTACCAAAAGATTTGGAAATATACAAAGAATATCACGCATTAATAGTGGAACACTGTAAAAGGTTTTGTAGGAAAAATCCATTATGCGATAACTGTCCAATTAAAAAAGTATATATATGTGATTGAGAATTATAAGGGTTGATATTCATAAGATATTAAAAGGTGGAGTAGATGAATAAACCAGTAAAAAAACAGCAGCCAAAAAAAGTAATTCCAAACTTTGAATATGCAAGGAGGTTAAATGGGAAAAAGGTTAAAATATTTTTAAGAAATGGAGAGGTCTTAGATGCGGAAGTTACTGGTGTTTCAAACTATGAAATAACAGTAAAAGTTGGAGATAGGAATTTATTAGTATTTAAGCATGCCATTGACTACATTGAATATTAAATTTCCTTTTATCTTTTTTTATTATCCTTCATTTTTCAATTAATTAATTTTTACTTATTTATTATGCTTATTTTATTATGCGTTATATGTATATATAAATCTATATATTTGCATTTATTTTCATAGATGCTAAATATTTAAAAACTATTTTCAGTTAAGTTTAAATTTAGAAGGAAACTATTAATTTCTAATAATATAAACGTGGTGTATAAAATGCCAAAGATGGTTTTATTGCCAAGAATGACAATGGCTTTGGGGGGTTATATTAGAGAAACGATTTTTCCTTATGAAGATGACGGTGAAGTAAAACCATTTCCATACAGAAACGTTATAGTTGGGAATCCAACAGATGAACCGATAAAGATAGAAGTCCCTGCTTATGATGAGGGCTGGATAGAGAGGCATAAAAAATTAGGTTTAATAGTTGTTCCAGTTAATGAGGATGACGATTTTGTTGGATTGTTCCAGATGGTTAAAGAGAAGGTAAAAAGAGCATAAAATATAAAATTTTTACTGGATTTAACTTTAAAAATCCAAAAAAGGGAATAAAATATGATAAAGGGAATTTTATTTGATTTAGACGATACTTTATATAACTCATCAGAATTCGTTGAGATTGCAAGAAGAGAGGCAGTTAAATCAATGATAGATGCCGGTTTAAATATAAATTTTGATGAGGCAATGGACATATTAAACAAAATTATTAAGGACAAAGGTTCAAATTATGGAAAGCACTTTGATGATTTAGTTAAGGCAGTTTTAGGAAAATATGACCCTAAAATAATAACAACTGGAATTATAACCTACCACAATGTTAAAGTTGCTTTATTAAGACCTTACCCACATACAATAAAGACATTGATGGAGCTTAAAGCAATGGGGTTAAAGTTGGGAGTTGTAACTGATGGATTGACCATAAAACAATGGGAAAAACTTATTAGGTTGGGAATTCATCCATTCTTTGATGATGTCATAACCTCGGAAGAATTTGGTTTAGGAAAACCTCACTTAGAGTTTTTTAAATATGGATTAAAGAGAATGGGCTTAAAGGCAGAAGAAACTATTTATGTTGGGGATAGGGTTGATAAGGACATAAAACCAGCCAAGGAATTGGGAATGATAACAGTTAGGATATTAAAGGGAAAATATAAATATATGGAAGATGATGGATATAGTGATTATACAATAAACTCTCTTCAAGAGCTTGTAGATATTGTTAAAGAATTAAAAAAGAACTAAAATATAAAATTTTTTGGGGATAACCAATGTTTAAGGAATTTAAAGCACTGTTATCATTTTTTACGAGGATTCCAATATATGTGGAAGATTTTGATTTTGAAAACATTGCCAACCATTTTTACTTGATTATTTTAATTGGTTATGTGTTTGGAATTTTTAGTTTATTAATTGGCTACATTTTTAGTTTTTTGTTTCCTAATCTTCTATCTGCTGTTTTAATTTTATTTTTTGTTGAATATTTAAACGGCTTTCATCATATAGATGGCTTAATTGACTTTGGAGATGGATGGATGGCTGTTGGAGATAAGAAAAAGAAATTAATGGCTATGAAAGATAGGTATATTGGTTGTGGAGGAGTAGTTTTTGCAGTATTTTTTAATTTATTGGCAATTATATCATTATCTTATATTTTGGAGATTAATATCCTATATCTATTGGTTGTAGAGGTTTGTGCAAAGCTTGGAATGTTGAGCTGTTCAACCTTTGGAAATCCTTTAATTGAGGGAACTGGAAGATACTTCGTTAAAAAGGCAGATGAAAAGTTTTTAACAATTGGAATTATTTTATCTCTTCCATTACTTTTAATATTTAGTGGGATTGAGAGGAAAATTATTATTATTGCTATAATAACGGCAATAATTACTGGTCTATGCATGGCTAAGATAGCTAAAAAGCATTTTGGTGGGGTTAATGGAGATATTTTAGGGGCTTCAAATGAAATAACAAGAGTTATTGTTTTATTATCAATTATAGCCAGTTATAAATTACTTAGCTTATTCTAAAAATGATTAATTAAAAATCAGAAAAAAGGGAAATTATGAAAACATTAAAAAAATATTTTATATTCTTGATGTTGGTAGTATTGGCTTCAATGTCTTTATGTGGTTGTTTAAATGATAAAACTAATTTTAATTATGGTAGTGATTATAATTCATTTGTAAATACCCATGAACACTATTATGGAAAGGTTGTTAAAGTTGTTGATGGAGATACCGTCTATGTAAATGTTAATGGAAAATTATGGAAAATTAGGTTATTAGGCGTTGATACACCAGAAACATACAAGAAAAATAACCCTAATGAATACTATTTATTAGATGGCACTCCAATAACAAATACAACATACTTAAAAGAATGGGGAATAAAAGCCAAATACTTTGCAAAGAAGCAGTTGGAAAATAAAACAGTTATTATTGCCTTTGACAAAGAAGCTCCAAAAAAAGATAGATACGGGAGGTATTTAGCTTATATCTTTATAAATAATAGCAATAATTTGATAAACTTCAATGAAGAACTTTTAAAATACGGTTATGCGAGGGTTTATATAAGTGATTTTGAATTAAGAGATAAATTCTTAGAGGTTGAGAAAGAGGCAAAGGAAGATAGAGTAGGTTTATGGAATTGGCATAATAATTAAAGAGGATGATTTTATGGAAGGGAGAGCTTATGCATTAGCTTCTGGAACAATAATTAATGCAATAGCAACAGGTAAGGGTTCAGCTTTTGGTTTAGATTTAAAGGTTTATGCAAGAGTTAAATTAATAGATGATGGAAAAAATAAGATAGAGGGAAAAGTTTTAGATAATCCAAATATTAAGCCAAATTTAATAATAAGATGTGTTAAAAATACATTAGATTATTTTGGGTTGAATTACTCTGCCTATGTTGAAACAAAGACAGAAATTCCTATAAAATCAGGTTTGAGTAGCAGTTCAGCCACTTCTAATGCAGTAGTTTTGGCAACATTTGATGCTTTAAATGAAAGGATAGATGATGAGCTAATATTAAATTTGGGCATAAAATCAAGTTTTGATGAAAAATTAACTGTTACTGGGGCTTATGATGATGCCACTGCCTCATATTATGGAGGAATAACAATAACTGACAATATAGAGAGGAAGATTTTAAAAAGAGATAAGATGAAAGAGGATTTAAATGTCTTAGTTTTAATTCCAAATTTAGAAAAAAATGTTAATGTAAATAGGATGAAATTAATAAAAGATTGGGTTGAGATTGCCTTTAATGAAGCTATGAATGGGAATTACTTTAAGGCATTGTTTTTAAATGGGATTTTGTATGCATCTGCCTTAAACTTTCCAACAAACATAGCAATAGATGCCTTAGAGGCAGGAGCTATAACAGCTGGATTGTCTGGAACAGGTCCAAGTTATATAGCCATAGTTGAAGATGAGAATGTTGAGAAGGTAAAAGAGAAATTAAATATGTATGGAAAGGTTATTTTAACTAAACCAAACAATGATGGGGCTTCTATCTACTAATTTTAATTTTTTTTATTTTTGAAATCTATCATGATTTTTAATGACAAATTATAAATACCAAAATTGTAAATCTTTTACATTTTGATATGGTTTTAAAGAATTTAAATTAGAGAAATTCAAGTTTCCAGTAATTGGGGATATAGCAGAACAGTATCCCCAATAATTTTTAACTTTTGCCTATTTTTATGAGTTTTTATAGAAATTTAAAAAATTAAACCGTTTTTTATAAATATCTTTTATGCAGTTACTAAGGTATTAATGAATGCCTTCTTTTTGGAGGGCATTCAAATCTTCATTAATAAATTTTATTAATTTTGAAAAACACTATAATTTTTAGCTAAGATTATTAATGAGGGATAGCATGGGAGTGCAGTTTGGTGATTTTATTCCAAAAAAAATTATTTCTTTTGAAGATTTA
>Ga0256838_1000192_pt1 | contig 42949 bp, 52 predicted proteins | sample 4571419metaG_FD_185978 | JGI IMG/M metagenome (GOLD analysis project Ga0256838, IMG submission 185978) | Hydrothermal vent microbial communities from Guaymas Basin, Mexico - 4571-419 | ecosystem: Environmental > Aquatic > Marine > Hydrothermal vents | place: Mexico: Guaymas Basin | collected... | reverse complement strand
TTCATGCTGGGTTGAGCAAAAGTTTAAAGTTGAAAATGGTAGATTTTTATTTGGTTTATTATCATAAAAGATTATGATTCAAGCACCCGTTTTTTTCATTAAGTCGATTTTTTCTTTTTTTCATAAGATACCTTTTAACCCATTTTTGGGTGTAGAGATATCTTATAGTTTTATTTGAATTTTTTCAAATAAAAGATAACTTTTAATATTTATCTTCTTTAATATAATGAGAAGATTTATATAAAAATCTTTTTTCTATTAAATGCCAAGATATGAAAGAAGCTAAAAATATACTAATTAGAAAAAACAATACTCCATAAGTTGTATTTGAAAATACATTATATGATATTAAAACTTGTATAATTGGAAAATGCCATATATATATACCAAAAGATAAATCACCAAATTTACCAAAATTTCCTAAATATTTTAAAACTGTTGCTATATAAATTACAATAATTGATAAAGCAAAAGGATATAGAAAATGTATAGGTGTAGAAATTTTATAAAGAACTAAAATTAATAATGAACCAATTAATAAGGGTAGTGAATATTTTTTAAATAATTCATGATAATAATATAAAGAAGCACCAGAGATAAAATAAGCTAATTGTGTAGGCAATTGCTTTGATAATTTAGAAGCAAAAGGGTAATCTATACTAAAATATGTCATTACTTGATAATATAGGATAGCAAGCATATAAATCAAAATCAAAATATATAGTTTATTGATTTTTTTCATAAAATATATTATAAATGGTACAGATATATAAAACATAATTTCAACTTTAATAGTCCATAAGGCACCATTAACTGCATCCATATAATTGTTATCAAATATTCCAGGTAAAGTTGGATGTAAAAAATTCAATGTTAATAGATTATAAATAACATACTTCATAAAATCTATGTTAAAATAATTTTGAAAATTATTATTAGAAACAAAAAATAAAATTATTGAACTAAATAATATAACAAAAATATACCCTGGTAATATTCTTTTTATTCGTTTATAGGCATAAATTTTGTTAGATTTGGAATGTTCATAACTCATAAAAATCAAGAAACCACTAACGATAAAAAATGCATCAACTGCTAATTTAGAGTCAAAATAACCACTAACTTGTTGAATATGTATATTCTGTGTCAAAGTGCCTAAATGAACAATAGCAACCATTAAGGCTAAAACAAGTCTTATAAAATCAAAATTATTCTTTCTGTTCAAAATAAAAAACCTCTTTCTTTGTTCAAATATAATTAAGTATTATTATATCTAAATTTAGTCTTTTATTATCTCCCAATAATCAATAAAAGCCCCTTTCTTATCTTCATAAGTAAAATCTAAATAATGACTAATAACCTCCCCTTGATAGTGTTCTAAACAAAAATCTGCTAAACGACTATCTATCTTACAATCTCTCATCATTACATGGAGCATTAAGCTTCTTGTATCGTGAGGGGTTAAAGATTTTCCATTAAAAAACTCTATTCCTGACAATGTTACTAATTTTTTAAAATAATCAGCAACAGAGGAATATCTTAAATTTGGAAATAATTTTCCACTCTCAACAGATTTAAAATATTCTAAACACTCCTCTGGAATTGGGAACTGATAATCTTCCCTTGTTTTTGTGATTTCAGCAGGAGAGATAATAAAGTTTTTATCTATATAGACATCTTCTCTTGTTAGTTTTAATAGTTCTCCATATCTGTGAGCAGTTAGTAGAAGTAGATATAAATACGCATTTAGTTCATTTTTGAGTGTCTGTTTAGGTTTATATTCTCCTATTGCTTTATATAGTTTTCTAACCATAGTTAAATTATCTTCCATAGTTCTTTTAGATATTTTTTCTTTTTTCTTTTCTTTGTGTCGTTCAAGTAAAGATGCTGGATTTGTATCAACCTCTCCCGTTCTTAATGCTTCTTTATAGATAGGGTTGAGTATTTTTTTAAGTTGGTTGTGTTGTGTTCCACTTGTATGAGAGATAGATTTTAAAATATCGCTTAAATCTGTATATTTAATTTTTGATAGTTTTTTCCAACCAAGTGGTTTAGTGATATATTTTTTATAAAATTGTAGATACCCTCTTGCTGTTGTATCTTCTCTCCACTTCTTAGATTTAATCATTAAATCATATCTTTCATAAAAATAATAATCAAGATTTTTTGTTTGTGTATTAAATGGGTCTTTACCAGCAGTTAATAATTTTTTTACTTCTTGATTAAGCTTCTCAAATGCTTGAAATTCAGTAGTGCAATTAAAAAGTTTAGTAAAGTTTTTTAATGGGTATGTTTTACCAAGATATTTAAAACGAACCATAATAGCAGTTTCACCATTTTTAAGTTCTTTTGTTGTTATACCACTATAAGTTTTTTCTTCTTTTTTCTTTGCCATATTTCAACCTTTAAAAGATTGTAGCAGAATTATAAATAATAGCCCTTTTTTATACACTTTACTATGTAATTTATTGAGTTTTAATGTGTTTAAATAAATATCTTAATTTTACTAAACCCTTATTTATGGGGTAGGTATTAGGTTTTTAGGCTCTTAATATAAGAACCCAAATAACCACAAAGGTATGACATTATCATAACCACTCTCTATATTATCCATCGCTATATATGCTTTACTTATACCTTCTATCTGCTTTTTATCTTTGCTCTTTCCACCTATCTCTATAGTATACTTTTCATCTATTAAAAAATCTCCACTCAAAGCGTTATGCACAGTGTGCTGAGATACAAGTTGTGATATAAAAAAGCTCTCTCGTAGACTTCCTCTATCAGCATTGGCACATAAAACAGTAAAAAGATTAGGATTACTCAAAAGAATTTTAGGTGCTTTGTTGAGTTGGTTTTGTTTGTTCTGGTAAACTATGAGTTCAAGTAAGGCACCTTTTTGCATGTATGTTAAGTACTTAGAGAGTGTAGCCCACGATATGTTAGCATCATTTGAGAGTTTTGATTTGTTTATCTCATAGGGAGTGAGTGTACATAAAAGACTTAAAATCTTTTTTAAAGTATTTTGCTTGAGAACATCAATCTTAAATATATATGTTAAATCAGACTCTATAGTAGTGTTGATGACCTCTTGAAGTCGCATAGTATAATCATTCACAGACTCTTTAAAAAATGGGTAAGCCCCATACTCTTTATAGTAGCTGAACAACTCTAAAGGTTTTACCTCTTGCATTATCTCAAATGCTATATCTTCATGGTTTTCCAAAAGCTCTTCTAATGAATAACTTTTAAATTCTAAACCATTTTTTAGAGCTATAAACTCTCTAAAGGAGAGAATAGGAAGTGTAAATATAGTTGCACGCCGGCTCAAGTCACCTTTGTTATGGTCAAGTAAAATAGCACTTGACCCACTAAAAAGTACTTGTATATCTAAAAAATCATAGATTGATTTTAAATGTATGGAAAAGTCATCCATCTTATGAATCTCATCTACAAGAAGTAACTTCCCACCAAACTGTGAAAACTCTGTTGCTATCTCAAAAAGATCTTCTCCAGCCATAGCAGCAGTATCACAACTAATATAAAGAATCTGAGATGCTTTATGAGAAGAGACTTTAGCTGCTTGGTGCAAAAGAGTTGTTTTACCAGAACCTCTTGCACCTTTTATGCCAATAAGCTGTGTATCAAAGTCTATCTTATGAAAAAGACTTCTATGGAACTTTGAACTCTTTTTAGAGAGCCAAGATTTTGAAAGTTTCTTTAAAATAGGTTTCATAAAATACTCCATTTACTATTAAATGTATTTTATAGTAAAATCGCTTAAATTTTCTTTGGTAATGCTTATAACCCTTACCTTAGTTTTACACCATTTTCTAGGTACTCTAGTTCTTCATCATTCACAGTTGCTACTCTTTGAGATATTCGACTTTTAGAAACACTTGTCCTTATCTTTTAGAAAGAGCTTATGATTTGAAGTGTAATTTATAAAATACTATCTCTAAGAGCATTTCTAGTTGCTCTATCAACAAGTGTAAAAATATTATCTATCTCATTTTTGGTAGAGGTCTTCTTATGACCTTGAATTTTAATGAACTCACAATCGAATGTATCTATAATCTTGAAAAAAACTTTATAAAGTTCATGGTTCTTTATCACGGTACCTTTACTTGTCATATAACTATTTTTTTCAAACTTTTCTCTTCTCTCTTTGAGTCCTATAATATTTTGACAGTCGGTATAAATTACCACTTTAAAGTTTGTTAGATCAGAAGCAGTTAAAGCCCACAAGAGTGTTTCTAGTTCTAATTTTGTAGAAGAAGTATTGATAAATTTTTTGAGTTTTATTTTCGTTTCTTTTGCATAAAGGAAGTCTAGTTTATCGAGGAGCAAATAAGCTCCAAAGCCTACTCCACTTTGAGGATTAACACTTCCGTCGGTAAATAAGTAAATTTGTGTTTTAGTTGCATTCATATCCTATTGTACACTAAAATAGCTACTCAAAATTTAATTACTTTACAGATTCTTTTAAACATAACAGCCATGCATTCATGTTTACTTAACTTATGATTTAAAAGTTTTAACATCCTTATCATGATGCAGGTTTAAAACAATTACTTTAAGGATAAGTCCTATACAATGTCTATGAGTAATAAATAAATCAAAGGAAGAATTATGGCAAAAGGTAAAGACAGTCAAAAATCAGTTAAGAAAGCACCAGCAAAAACTTTAAAAGAGAAGCGTAATGACAAAAAACTGAAAAAAAATCAAGGTTAGGATTACGAATGGCTAAAACAAATTATAGTTATGCAAAGCATACACGTGAAATAGAAAAAGAAAAGAAGAAAGAAGAAAAGCGTAAGAAAAAATTAGCTCAAAAAAATGATGAAATATCAGATGAAGAGAGAAGTAATACAGAAAAGTAAAACTTTAAAATACTATAAAGTTTAAAAGAGAGATTTCGAAAAGTATGAGCGGATAAACCGCTCACATAAAGATTACAGACCTGTAACGTTTTCTGCTTGAGGACCTTTTTCGCCTTCACCAATTTCGTAAGTCACTTTTTGACCTTCAGCAAGTGAAACACGACCATGACCTGAATTATTAACTTGACGGAAATGTACGAATACATCTTTCCCACCATTTTCTTGTTCGATAAAGCCAAAACCTTTATCTTCGTTAAACCATTTAATTGTACCGTTTACTAATGTTCCCATTGTAATTCCTTTGTGTTTGAATACACCACATTTCTGAGGTGAGTTAAAAGTTAATATTAAGATGTAACTCAAATTATTTTTAATTGATGGAAGTATAGCTAAATAAAAATAAAAAACATACTAATACAGGAAATTTCTTAATAATAAATCCAAAGTTGCATTTATAATATATTTACAGCACAATATAAAAATAAAAAATTAAGGAATATTACATCTTTTATTTTTTAAATTTTGGTCTCTAAAAAAAAGTGTTTTGAATTAAGTATATTTTAGATATTATGATGTACAAGTGAGATAGAGAGGTAGGTTTATTATGAAACATATAGTTATTATATTGTTATTTATAGGGAGTTTGTTTGCAAAGATTCCTGATGTTGTTCCACTTTCTTGGCTTCAAACACACTATAAAGACTCAAACTTGGTTATTGTAGATGTTAGAGATAAAGAAACATATAGGAGAGGACACCTCAAAGGTGCAGTAAGTGTTCCTGTTTTCGACAAGCTTTTTTATGGAAAAACAATGATTATTCCACCTCTCTCAAAATTACAAAAACTCTTTAGTAATGCAGGTATAGATAATAAAAGTAAAATTCTTGTTTATGGAGGAACTAACCCTATCTGGTCTGCTCGCTTTTACTGGATAAGTAGAGTTTTAGGTGCAGATAATGTTGGCATACTCAAAGTAAGTTATAAAAATTGGGAAAAAAACAGATTTCCAATCTCAAACATAGATTTCAAACCTATACATAAAAATTTCACACCTAAAATAAACAACTCATTTTTAAAAACAAAGCTTGATGTACTTACCTCTTTAAATAAAGCTTATATCATCGACGGTAGACCTACTCAGTTTTACGTAGGGGAAAAATCTCATGCAAAGAGGTACGGACATATAGCTCATGCCATCAATCGTGCGGGAAGCTTAACCTATGAAACAAAAGGTGTGCATAGCTCCATAAAAGATTTTGATACACTCAAAAAAATCTATAAAGATTTAGACCATAAAAAACCTATTATACTCTATTGTGAAGATGGTGCGGATGCGGCTATGAATTTTTTAGTACTTAAAAAACTTGGCTACAATGCTTCTGTATATGATGGCTCTTGGCTTGAATGGGGCAACGATAAACACCTTCCAATAGAAAAAGGTCATAGGAATAAGTAACTATGCAAACATCAGTTTATAAAGGTTCTATTCAAAAAAAATTTATAAAAGCAATTTTTTTCCTTATCTCTTTCATTGTTTTAACAGGGTACATATTTTTTATTAGCTGGTACATTTACAAACAGAATGATGATCGTATCTACTTAGCACAGAGCATGACAAAAGTTTTATCACAAGACTTTGTACGACTTATTTTGTTAGATGATATCAATACTGCTACAGATATAACAACAAAGCTACAAGCACTTACAAAAATTCAAAAAGTGGTTTTATATAATAAAGAAAAAAAGAAAATTTTCAAATATAGCACTGAAAAAAAACTCCCTCAAAATGAGATTTTTACAACAACTACAGAAATGATATATCATGGTGACTCTTATGGGGAACTCTATTTTGAGCTAAGAGTAGAATCACTCTTAGAAATTTTAAAAGATGACTTTATCTATCTATTTGCTTTGCTTTTACTTTTTTTAAGCATATCCTACCTTTCAGTCAAGTTTTATGCCAAGAAATTCACACAGCCAATTCTTTATCTCGTTGATTTTTTAGAAAAAGTTGAACTCAATAATAAACTCATTCATTATAAAATAAGCTTTAAGTATGATGATGAGTTTGGAAAACTTTATGAAGAGATAAACTTTTTATTTACTAAAATGGTTGATTACTTACAACAAAAAGAAAAAGCAGAAAAAGAGTTAGCAATCTCTACACAATACGATCCCCTCACAGGACTTCTCAATAAAAATGGTTTTACAAATATGTTAACAGGACTTCTTCAAAAAGATACCTCATATTTTAATATGATGTTTTATATAAAACTTACAAATTTAAAATCTATTAATCATGCCTATGGTTATAAATATGGTGATTTTATTCTTAAGAAATTAGCAACAATTATTAAAGAAAACTTTAGTGATAGTGAACTAAGTGCTCGAATGGGTATGGGTGATTTCATTCTCTATTATCAAAATAAAAATAGAGATAAAAAAGTCGTACTACAAGAAGCACAGAACATCGCTGATGCTCTTCTTGGTATTTTAGCAAAAACATTTAATATAAATGGCACACTCATAAAAACTGAGGCACATATTGGTATTGATATATCTAACAATGAAAAAGATCCTCTTAAAGTACTCAGGCATACCAATATTGCATTAGAAATTGGAAGAAAGAACAATCAAGAAATTGTCTATTTTGATGTAACAAATGAAAATGATGAAAGAGATATTTTAAATGTTTCTGAGGGATTACTAATCGCTTTACAAGAGAAACAGCTTGAGCTATTTTACCAACTACAATATAATCAAAACAAAGAAATTACTGGAGCAGAAGCTTTAATTCGATGGAATCATCCAAAATTTGGTCTTTTAGCACCCTATAAATTTATACCAATAGCAGAACGTACAGATTTAATAATAACTATAGGAGATTGGGTTTTAGATGCTGCTTGCAAGCAACTCAAACTCTGGCAAGATGATGAAAAAACAAAAGAATGGATTATAGCTGTCAATGTCAGTGCAAAACAATTTAACAAAGAGAACTTTGTAGAGAATGTAAAAAAAACAATCACTCACTATAATATAGACCATACAAAACTTAAACTCGAACTACTAGAAACACTTTTTGTAAAAGATCAAAATTTAGTTGCTTCTAAAATGAAAGAACTTAAAAAATTAAATATTAAGCTCTCTTTAGATGATTTTGGAACAGGCTTTTCATCCCTTCAATATCTTAAAATATTTCCACTTGATCAGATAAAAATAGACCAATCATTTGTTATGAATATGTTTACTAATGAAAAAGATATTCAAATTATAAAATCCATCATCTACTTAGGTTCACTTTTAAAAATAGATATTATCGCGGAGGGTGTTGAAGAGAAAGAGCATTATGAAAAACTCAAAAAGATTGGCTGTCAACATTTTCAAGGGTATTATTTTGCAAAACCAAAAAGTATCAAAGATTTAGATTTCTAAAAATCCTACTTAAACGAAAAAAAGGGTTAGAACCGAAGTCCTAACCCTAAGATATTAAAAGAAAAAATTAATCCTAAAGGATTAACCCATTTGTGCAGCAACTTCTGCAGCAAAATCATCTTCTTTTTTCTCAATTCCTTCACCAACTTCAAGGCGAACAAATTCAGTAATTTCAGCAGTACCACCAGCAGCTTTTGCAGCTTTTTCAAGTGCTTGTGCAACTGTTAGTTTGTCATCCATTACAAAATTTTGGTCAAGAAGACACTGCTCTTTATCTAAAGTAGTGTTATCAGAGATAAAACGAGCTAAAGATCCAGGAACAATTTTATCCCAGATTTTTTCTGGTTTACCTTGTTCTTTAAGAGTAGCTTTTATGTCAGCTTCAGCTTGTGCTAAAACTTCTTCAGTAATCTGACTCATAGAGATATAAGTAGGTACATTTTTAAGAGTTTTTCCTAAACGTGTAAGCTCTTCATTCTCTTTTTTAATAACTTCAATACGACCAACAGTTTCAGAAGTAACATAAGCAGCATCTAAATCTTTGTAAGAAAGAGTTAAAGGTTTCATAGCAGATGCATGCATAGCAACTTGTTTCATAAAAGGTCTTAAAGCTTCAGCAGTTTTTTCACTATCACATTTTGCAGTAACAGCAACTGCAATACGATTGTTTGAGTGAATGTAACCATTTAAAGCAGTAGTAGCATCAGCAGTTAAAGTATTGAAACGTCTAAGTTCAATTTTTTCACCGATTTTGATTACTTCAGCTTGAAATTTTGCTCCAAATTCTGATGCACTAAATGCAGCTACATCAGCTGGTTGATTGTCAAAAATTTCTTTTGTTGTATCTTGTACTAAGTTTTGGAAACCCTCATTTTGAGCAACAAAGTCAGTCTCAGAGTTAATTTCGATAACAGTAGCTTTAGAAAAATCATCAGCGATAACAATTCCACAAAGACCCTCAGCAGCAACTCTATCAGCTTTTTTAGCCGCTTTAGCGATACCACGTTCTTTTAAAAGTTCAGTTGCTTTTGCCATGTCTCCATCAGCTTCAACAAGAACTTTCTTACAATCCATCATAGGTGCATCAGTAGCAGAGCGAAGCTCTTTTACCATTGCTGCTGTAATAGCCGCCATGATTATGCTTCCTCTGTAGCTGCTACTTCTTCAGTTGCAGCTTCTTCAGTTTGCTCTTCTTCTGCTGGTGCATCTCTTAACGCTTTACCTTCGTTAATTGCTGCAGTCATTTCACGACAGAAAAGTTGAATAGAACGGATAGCATCATCATTACCAGGAATTGGGTAATCGATTAAGTCTGGATCACAGTTAGTATCAAGTGGTGCTACAACTGGAATGTTAAGACAACGAGCTTCTAAAACAGCGATGTGCTCTTTTACTGCATCTACAACAAAAAGCATATCAGGAAGTTTTTTCATATTACGGATACCACCGAAATATGCTTCTAGTTTTACTTTTTGACGAGCAAGCATAAGTGCTTCTTTCTTAGTAAGAAGATCAATTTGACCATTTTCTTGCATTTCAGAAATAACATCTAGTTTACGAATAGATTTTTGAATAGTTGGGAAGTTAGTAAGCATACCACCTAACCATCTGTTATCTACATAAGGCATATCACAATCAAGTGCAGCTTGTTTTACAGAGTTACGAGCCTGTTTTTTAGTTCCAACGAAAAGTACCACTTTACCTTCAGCAGCTGCATCCATAACGATTGTATAAGTGTTACGGAAATAACGTAAAGTTTTTTGTAAATCAATAATATAGATATTTTTACGAACACCGAAGATGTATTTTTTCATTTTCGGATTCCAACGACGAGTTTGGTGTCCAAAGTGTACACCACATTCTAAAAGATCTTTCATAGTTACCATAGGGTATCCTTAAAGGCTATTATTTCAAGCCAGAATTTTCTAAAGAAACATTTTTGCTAAGCAAAAAGCGGTTCCCTTGTTTTGTTAGTTAACTTCGATAATGTCGGACATTGACTCACTAAAAAGAGAGTTGCACTAACTTTTGACACATATCTGTTTAATGTTCTCATCTTTACAAGAAAGAAGAAAAATCCACAAATTATACTCAAAAAAGTTTTAATATTAGCTTTTAACATAAATATTTAAATTTCTTTAGATGCTTTAAAATTACTTTTATTTATATTAATGTATAGTATCGGATACTATACAAAAAAAAGGGATCCCATGAATAAGCCTTTCATACTATCATTAACGGCTGCATCTATTTTAAGTTCAAATCTTAATGCAGAGTCAATGTATGAGCGTTTTGAGACTATGGAAATGCAAATGAGACAGATGCAAGAGGAGATTACAACACTACGTGCACAACAAGTTGAATCTGCAGCTAAAGATTTAGAACGCATAGAAGAGAGTAGTAATTTAGAAGAGTATGATGAAGATGATTTAGAAGCAGAAGATGATGCAGAACTGACAGATGATGCAGATGCAGATGAAGATGATGAAGATGATGAAGATGAGATGAATGTTGAAGAGGAGATCATAGATATACAAGAGAGCATAACAGACCTCAACATAGCAACAAATGGAAGTCATCTTAAATTCTCAGTTGATTATAGATTTTCTCTCGATAACCTACAATACAAAATGGCAGATGGATCAAAATCTAAAAATGATGCCTTTATGACCAATAGATTCTGGCTCAATATGAACTGGAAAGCAACAGATAACTTAAGCTTTACCGGACAGATGGCTTATAACAAACATTTTGGAGCTCGCTCTGGTGTTACTGCAGAAAATTCTGGCTTTGAAATATTTGACTGGATTACTAATGAAAATGCTTATGATGGTGAGATCCGTATTCGTTCTCTCTATTTTTTATATAAAAACGACACTTTTTTAACAGCAGATATTCCATGGACATTCAGTATAGGTCGTCGTCCTTCTACCAATGGACATCTTGTTAACCTAAGAGATGATGACCAAGCTTCATCTCCTATGGGACATACTATAAATGTTGAATTTGATGGAATGAGTTCTAAATTTTCTTTTGATAACCTCACTGGAATTGATGGTATGTATATAAAACTATGTGCTGGAAGAGGTCTTACAAATGCACTTCCAAAATTTAATGCACAACAGACTCCATATGCGACAGATGACAACTCTGTAAACGATATAGATCTAGTAGGACTTATCTTTGTCCCTTATAATGATGGTCAATATGGTATTGCTACAGAGTATTACTATGCCAATAACTTAATAGATGTTCAAGTTAGCCCAACTGGAATTCCAACAGGTGATTTTAATAAAGTAGGTGGACTCCATAGCTTCACAGCGAACTTCACTATGAATGGTATTGGAGATGAGTGGAGTGATTATCTTGATGATACCTTCTTTTTTCTAAGTGGGGCAGTGAGTCAAACAGACCCAAAAGCAGATACACGAATGCTCTACAATACCTATAATCTTGATGGAACGATGAATCCAGCAGGAGAGTCAAAAACAGGTTACTCAGCTTGGGTTGGCATACAGATGCCATCTATTATTAGTGAAGAGGGGAAATGGGGTTTAGAGTATAACTGGGGATCACAATACTGGAGAAGTATAACATATGCAGAAGATACTAACATAGGATCAAAATTAGCTACAAGAGGAAGTGCTTACGAAGCATACTTTACTGAACCTCTTATAGATGACATTTTATCTCTACAAGTACGATACACTTACATTGACTATACACATTCAGGAAGTAATGGATTTTTTGGAGAAACCTCAGGAAATGCTTTAGCTATTTCAGATATTCAAGATGCAGCAGCAGCTGGAAACCCTTTTGCTGCAAGATATGCTTCAAGCATAGTAGAAACAGCACAAGATATTCGTTTTTATTTAAGATACAGATATTAAAATCTGTATCTTAGGCGAAGTAAAAGCCACACATTTAAAAATTTACTAAGCTTGTAGCTCTTCTAGTGTCGCTTTTACTTTTGCAACATGCTCTTTGACACGAACCTTTTCAAAAACAGCTTTTACAATACCCTCAGGGTTTATAATAAATGTACTACGGACAATACCCATGTACTCTTTACCATAGTTCTTTTTCAGTTGCCAAACGCCATACTCTTGCATCATCTCTGTTGATTCATCACTTAGTAAGGTAATTCCTAACTCTTTTTTCTCTATAAAGTTTCTATGCTTTTTTGTACTGTCAGCACTCACACCGAGTATAATGGCATCTAAGTCACCAAACTCTGGTGCAGCCTCTGTAAACTCACATGCTTCTGTTGTACACCCTGGAGTATTATCACGTGGGTAAAAGTAAAGTACTACCCATTTTCCTTTTAAATCACGAGAACATATCTCTATATCATCTTGATTTGGGAGGCAAAACTCCGGTGCTTTTTCATCAATTTTTATCATAACTATTTTCCTTAATATTTTATTTTTTAATACACAAAGAGTAAAAGGTATACCCATATACCACTAAAAGAAGTAAAGATAATTCCCATAAATGTTTTTATTGCTACTTTTCTATGATAGTTTGACATTCTACCCGGAATAAGACCTTTCATAAAATGATAATTTCCAGTAAAAATAGTAATGCTCCAGTAAAAAAGCATTAATATTGCAATAATTATATGAAATATAAGCACTACAAGTGCATATGTATAAGGAACTTCACTCCCACTCATAAAACTATCAAAACCACCACCAACTCTTACCCCAAGTTCAAAGTAGCCAACAACAATAACAGAAAAAACAAAAAGTATATTTTGCAAAACTGCATGTGTTTTAAACATCCTTTTCTTTGCAAAGATAATCGCAACATAGACTAAAATAGGTAAAAATGCTACGATAAGGGTTACCATATCCATAAAAAGAGGTGCAGAAGTTCCTAAAAATCCCTTTTCAAACATATAATCCATAATTCTAACTCCTTCGTACTTTTAACATGTAGTATACTGCACTAAGCACAACTAAAAGAGCTAACACTCCTATAGTTATCTCTTTTAAGTAAGTGTTAATAAGTGCTTGATTCTCACCTATAAAGAAACCTAAAAGTGTAAGCACTAAAGCCCAAATTCCTGCACCTAATGCAGTAAAAAGTGAGAATTCTAAAATATTCATTCGTGCTAAACCTGCTGGCACTGAAATAAGTTGTCGAATTCCAGGAATAAGTCTTCCTGTAAATGTAGAGATATGTCCATGCTTTGAGAAAAAATCTTCCATCTTTACAAGGGTGCTCTCTTTTATAAAGAAGTACTTTCCATACTTTATAAGTATTCTTCGTCCAAGAGTAAGTGCTAGATAATAATTTATAAATGCCCCAACAAGTGAACCACCAAGGGCAGAGAGCATAATCATAAAAATACTCATTTCTCCTTGACTTGCAAGATATCCAGCTGGAATTAAAACTATTTCACTTGGAAATGGAATAAAACTAGACTCTATAGCCATCATTATAAATATACCAATATACCCCCAATCAAAGATAAGATCTACTAAAATTTGTGCGTACTCATGAATCATCCTACTAACTCCTCTACATTTTTTATCATTTTTCTTGCTACATCACTCCTAGCATGTGCTAAGAGTTTTTTACTCTTTTCTTCTAAGAAAGGTTGCTCTATAGCCCTAAGTAACTCTTTTTTTGCCCTGTCGCCTTCCCTCTCACACCATCCCATCTTATTTTTCACAATAAATACAGCATTATAGTACTGATGATCTCCAGCAGCATATGGGTATGGTAGATAAAATGCAGGACACCCATTTGTTGTAAGTTCCCAAAGTGTACTTGCCCCTGCTCTGCTCACTGCGAAATCAGCTTTTTCTATAAGTGCCGGAAGCTCTTTTGTAAAGCCATAGAGTTCTACCGTCACATTCATCTCTCTATAAGCACTCTCTACTCTTTTAAAATCAAACTCACCCGCTTGATGAATAATAGCTATTCCTCTTTTTTGCAACTCTTGTGCAACTCCAAGTGCTAACTCATTAATCGCTTTTGCACCATGACTCCCACCTAAAAAAATAATAGTTTGAAGTGATTCTCTCACTCTCGCACTCTCAAAAAAGAGTTCTTTTACAGGATACCCTTTAATGGGAGAATTATCTGAGTATGCAGAGATAAAACTTTTTGCATATGGCTTTAAGAGTCTGTTTAAACGTCCTTCTACTGCATTTTGTTCATGAATAAAAAGTGGGATTTTTTGACTTAAACTTGCAAAAGATGCAGGAGCCGCTGAAAATCCACCCACACTATAAACAGCATCTATCTTATGTGCGTGAAGTAGTTTTCGTGATCTTAAAAAAGCTTTAAAAATCCTAAAAAGTGCTAGAATTTTTCCCAAACCTTTTTGGTTAACTACACCTGTAGTCTCTAAAAAATAAACATCACAAAAGAGTGAAGAATTTTCAAAGTATTTTCTATCTTGACCCTTTGTTGAACCTATAAATATAGCACTATGTCCCTCTTTTAATGCAGCCTCTACTAAGGCTTCGGCTATCATCAAGTGACCACCAGTACCGCCACCTGTTATACAGAGTCTCATTCTAATTTTCCTCTCATATCTACTTTATTTGATGCCATAAGTACCATTCCTACACCACAAGCAGCAGCTAACATAGCAGACCCACCATAAGAGAGAAAAGGTACACTAATCCCTTTAATAGGGGTAATTCCACTAATTCCATAAGCATTTACTAAAAAAGCAAATGCCAAAATCATACCAATACCAACACTAAAAAGGTAAACTTTTTTATCTGTAGTACGATTAGCTATCTTAAAAATACGCTGTAACATCCAAAGAAAGATAAAAACAACAAAGAGAACACCCATAAAACCAAACTCTTCAGCAAGTCCAGCTAAAACAAAGTCCGTATGGACTTCTGAAAGAAAGCCAAGTTTAAAAGTACCGTTCCCTATACCTACACCAAAAAAACCACCATTGTGAATAGCATTTAAGGAGTGCCCTATCTGATAAGGCTCTACCTCAACAGGGACACGAAGTTTATCAGCTAATGAGGCTGGAAGTAGTTCTAACACACTATTTTGTGCTAATGCCCACCACGATTTTATACGAAGGATTCTATGTTCTGCTGTAAAAATAAAGAGTAAAATAGCAACAAAGATACCTCCAAGTATACTTAAAAAAAATCGAAAACTACTTCCAGAAAGTAGTAACATAAAAAGTAGTGTCAAACCTAATACAACAACTTGTCCTAAATCTTTTTGCAAAAAAGCTATAATAAACATAGCCCCAATAAAAACAACACCATAGGGAATGAAACGCTTAAACTCATGCGCTAAACTCATACCAGCATGATGTCCAAGTTTACGAGAGAAACTCCAAGCTAAAAAGTAAACAAATCCTACTTTAAAAAACTCCACAGGAGCAAGAGACACTCCTCCAAATTTGATCCAGCGTTTTGCACCACCCACTGCCGAAACCATATTCTCAGACATAAAGGGCATAGCAATCATAATGGCTAAAGGAACTAAAAAAAGAGTGAAACCAATACGATTCAACCATACATCAGGATCTAAACGAGAGAGTCCAAAAATAATAGAGATTCCAAGAAATGCGAATAGTGACTGTCTAATAACAAAGTGAAACTCATTTACATTAAAAAGAAGTGTCGTATAAGATGCTAGAGTATATGCTAAAATAACACTAATCATAATAAGAATACTTACTAATGTAAAGAGTTTTCTATCTGCATTCATAAAAAAATCTTACTTTATTTTATTTATTTTTAGAACAAACTCAACTTCAGGTTGTGAAATGTGTAACTCTTTTGAGATTGTTTCTATGGAGACACCTTGCTTAAAAAGTGACATAATTTTTTCATCATCATTCCCGTGAACTGAGGTTGGAATACTTATCTGTTTTACACCACTCTCTAGCTGTGTCATTCGACTTGATATATCTACATCTATAGCATTTATATTCTCTTGAAGTTGCTTCAGTCCTACACTAAGAGGCTGAACCATATCATAAACACTTCGCTCTATCTCTTCATAAATTTCACTATCATTCATCCTTTGTGAATTCTCTTTAATAGTTCCCTTTGTCTCATTCAGATTTTTTTTCATATAAAAGAGTTCGCGGTTCAACTCCTCCACAACCGAGGCAACTGAACGAATATTTTTTGAGTACTCTATATCTTTTGTATAAACATAATAAAGCAAGTAAAGAATAATTCCCGCCATCGCCACAAGTGCATACTCTAAGTTAAATGTCATCGAGCTCATAATTTTTTCTCTCTAGCTTCACGAATAAGAACACGTTCCCGTGCTGTCATGTAAGCATTCCACTCTTTTTCATCACGATCATGCATCTTCACAAGTTTCGCCAAAGTAGCATTTTCTGCTTCAAAAAAAACACCTACATCCCGTTTAGGGTAGACAGGCATCTCAATACGTCCATAGTAAACTACACCTCTCTCTAAGACATCCTCTTTAAGCTTAAAGTGCTCAAATCCTATAGACTCTATCTCTGCATGAGAGAGGAGAGAAATACGGGTAGGTTTTTCATCTTTTAAAAACATCTCTAAAGCATCAATTTTTCTATGAAGTTCCACTACTAACTCTAGTAAAATTGGATCTGTATCACGAGTGTCTCCTCTTGCTTTTGCAAGTTTAAGCCACTGACTTATTGGATCTTCATCTGATTCACTCAGTTTTTGATACTCTCGCTCATAACTCTCTTTATCTTGTGATGCTTCACTAAAACAGAGACTTATGGGAGCTTTAACTAAACGTGGGCTACTCATGCTACAACCCTGTCTAAGATTATAAGGAGAAAGAAAGCTACCCCAAGATACCCATTTACCGTAAAAAAAGCACGATCTATCTGTGTGAAATCTTTGCGTACTAGTTTCTGCTCATACGCTAAAACAACTCCAGAACCAAAGGCCGCTACAGTTGCAAAAAATCCAAGTCCTGCAGCCCAAACAAACAGAATCCAAAAAAGTACGCCAAGAGAGTGAAAAATAGCAGATATAAAAAGAGTTGCATCTGCTCCATAGACAGAAGGAATAGAGTGAAGCCCCTTCTCTTTGTCAAACTCCATATCTTGAAGAGAGTAAAGTAGATCGAATCCAGCCACCCAAAAGATAACTCCTAAACTCAGTAACACAGACCATAAAGGAATAGTAGCACTCACAGCAACTACCCCAGCAATAGGAGCAAGTCCAAGAGAAACACCTAAAATAATATGCGCCATAGAGGAGAAACGTTTAAAGTAAGAGTAGGATCCCAGTACAAAAAGAATCGGTATGGAGAGCTTAAATGCTAAAGGGTTAATAATATATGCCACAACAACAAACGCCAATGCATTCACTCCAATAAAGAGTAATATAGTAGAAGCATCCAATCGTCCATCAACATTTGGTCGTCCAGCAGTCCGAGGATTCTGTGCATCTATGTCACGATCAGCATAACGGTTAACTCCCATAGCAAAGTTTCTAGCAGAGAGTGCAGCTAAAATGCCCAGGAGAAGAAGTCCAAAACCAAACCATCCATCCGCTGCCACAACCATAGCTATAAAGATAAAAGGGAGTGAAAATATGGAGTGTTCAAACATAACAAGTTCGTTAAAATCTTTCATTTTTTGAGTAAAATTTTGCAAATAAATTGACCTTTGTTTTTATAAGAATATATTTTATCTAAATGTGCTTTAAAATGATATAATTTCATTATGAAACAACTTGCAATAATTGGACCAACAGCATCAGGAAAGAGTAACTTAGGTATAAAAATCGCGCAAAAAATAGATGCTTATATACTCTCCATAGACTCACTAAGTATCTATAAAGAGATAGATATAGTCTCCGCAAAACCCTCACAAAAAGAGCTCCATAGCATAAAACATTTTGGTATAAATGAAATATATCCAAACGAGCACTTTAGTGTTGAGATATTTATAGAACTCTATAAAAAAGTTGTAGATGCCTGTAAAAAAGATAAAAAAAATCTTGTTATAGTTGGTGGTACTTCTTTTTATCTTAAGTCGCTTCTACAAGGGCTCTCAAGACTCCCTCTTATCACTCAAGAGATAGAAACCAGAGTCGCACAAAAAATAAAAGATCTACCCTCTACATATACTATGCTCCTAAAAAAAGACCCCTCTTATATGCAAAAAATAGACAAAAACGATAGCTACCGCATAGAAAAAGCGATGCTTATCTATGAAGCTTCAGAGCAAACGCCAACAGAGTGGTTTTTAAACAATCCACCCCAACCTATCATAAAAAATCTTTCTATCTACAACATAGAGGTATCACGAGATGTTTTACGAAAAAGAATTGCAAATAGAACTACAAAAATGTTAGATATGGGACTTATAGATGAGATATGCTATTTAGAGAAAAAGTATTCGCGTTTACCAAATGCTATGGGAAGTATAGGAGTTGTTGAAGTTTTAGAGTATTTGGATGCTAAGATTGATAAAGAGCAGATGATAGAACTCATTTCCATACATACTGCGCAACTTGCTAAACGCCAACAAACTTTTAATCGTACACAGTTTGAGGGTTTAGTATCTGCTCCATTAGAGGAGCTAGAAGAGATTATCCTCTCCCAGTAACTTCTAATAAGTGGTAGCCAAACTGTGTCTTAATCGGTCCATAAACTACACCAACATCACCAGAGAAAACTGCCTTATCAAACTCAGGAACCATTTGACCAGGTCCAAACTTACCTAAGTCACCACCCTCTGCTGATGAAGGACAGCTAGAGTTTGCCTTCGCAACCTCACCAAACTCTGTACCATTTTCTATCTCAGTTTTTAACTCACCACATTTTGCTTCACTATCTACAAGTATATGTCTCGCTGTTGCCCATGCCATATTTTTTCCTTAAAATTTATTTTTGAAATTGTACACTGTTTTTATTTAAACTATTTATATGCACCTTCACGAGTGGTCACATGAACAACTAAAATGATTAATCTCTCTTCATATTTTTTATATATCACTCTAAATGAACGAAGTTTTAAACGATATAAGATTTCTGTTTTGCCCTTAAGTTTCTTTATCTTTCCACTCTGCATTAAAGTAGTTTCATACTCTTTAGAAAAGTTATTTGAGAACTCTTTTAAAGAGTTACGAATAAAAAAAATATCAGCTTTGTTAATTTTATTAAAATCTTTTTTGACACTACTCTTAAAATCTATTTTATACATTAGTATCTAATGAGTCAAAAAAATCATCCATTGACTCCGTAGATACATCATCATTCAACCGTTGTTCAGCTATTTTAATATCTAAATAGTCAAAGTACATATCTAGTGCTGAAGCTATTAAGTGACTCTTTTTTTCATTAAGTTCTTCTGCATAACGAGTAATATCATCATTTACTGATGTAGGTAGCGTTATATTTAATCTTACTGTATTCATAGTTGTATCCTTAAGTGCATAATTATACACTTATTTTGACACATTATTAATAAAATCAACTTATTATAAAGTACTTTCTATTCTACCATACAATACTCTCACTAAACTCCTCATCCTCATTCTTAATAGATATACTGTAAAATAAAGCTGTCTGTCCATATATATCTTTAATATTTACATCTGTGCCATTTTTTAATATATCGGGAGACTTCTTTAACATTACCATTAGAGGCAGACATGTAAATATTTGAGCACCCAGATATAAGCATTCCAATAAATAATATATAAACACTTGCTATAACTCTTCATATTTTCCCTTTCAATTTATATTAATACAGAATAACAATATTCATATAGAATTTAACATTAGCTTAAAATTGAACTCTATTATTCAATTCGGATAAGGAAAAAAATGGAAATTGTAGAAAAAATAAATTATCTTATTAAAGAAAAGAATTTACAAAAAAAAGATTTTACAAAAATGTTACAAGCTTTAGAACCTAAACTCAAAAGTACTGGAGAGATTCCTAGTGAACAGACTATTTATGGTTATCTAAATGGTAAATGCGAACTAAAAATAGAACTCATCCCCTATATAGCAGAAGTATTAGAGGTGGAAGAGCAAGAGCTTTTTCGGTTTGACATTGAGTATGCTACTGAGTATAATCTGCGTTACTCTAAAGATGCACGAGAGATTCTAGACCTGCTTCAGTATGCTCCAAAAAATCTAATAGAGCATATACGCACTACACTTTTAAAGTATAAAAAAAGTTATGAAAATGGAGTGAAAGATATTTCTTGATATAATATGCTTTTATTAAAAGGTTAAACAAATGAGTATTTTTGCACTGCAATCACCTGCAGGTGGGTTTTTAGATGAAGAGTTAGAGCGATTTAATAAAAAGTTTGATGACTGGTGTGTTCAGTTTGACAACTTGGAAGATGCTACTCTTATAGCACAGAGTTTGGAGCATAGGGAGAGTGTAAACATTGTTGAGATTACTCCTCTGAGTTATCCTCAGTACTTCTTTTATAAACTCCAAGGAGAGATTCATGCTACACGACAGATAAATAATAAAATCATCTGTATTGTAGAGCCTGTTATGGGATCGAACTTTCGTATAGCAGTGTGTGACATAAATACAAAGCATGTAAGACTTACAAATACACGTTATAAAAGTGTTTTAAGTGTTGAGGGTGCCTTTACTCATTTTGAAGAGAGATTACTTTGAGTTACTTACTTTAAGAAAAATTAACAAAAAAGACTAGCTCACTTCTTCCCCTCTAAAATTTCGATGACTTAGTGTAAGATTCCAAAAAATATACCAAAGGAAACTTATGACAAAACTCATAATCGCATTCGTACTTACATTTTTTATAGGGTGTAGTTCTCAGGATAAAGAGCTCTTAAATGTAGAACCAAACTTAGTAGTTGGAAAAACTGTAACACCCTTAAAGATTAATGATCAGTTTGAAAAAGCACACACTATTCAAACAGATACAAAAAAATTAATTTTTGCATTTAGTAAAGATGCTGCACACACTTGTAATGACTATATCAGTACAAAAGATGCAGAGTACTTAAATAAAAATTCTACTCAGTTTATCGCAGATGTAAGTGCAGCACCTTCACTTATACGCAGTATGTTCATTCTCCCTGGACTCAAAGATTTGAAACACACTGTTTTAATTCTTGATGACCCAGTAAAAGCAGCACCATTTCGTGCAGGAGTAGATACTGAACAAATCATTGTTGTTCGCTTAGATAATGGGAAAATTACAGCAGTAGATGCCATAAACGGAGTAAAAGAGCTCACTTCATTTATAGAAGGAAAGTAAGCTCTTTTTTATTTATACCACTCTATCACTTCTTCCTTAGATTGGCGAGTTTTTACTTTTTGCTCGTCAACTCTATAACCAAAAGCTACCATAACAGCCACTCCAAACTTTTCACTATCCATACCAAACTCTTTTACCATTAGTGCTTCTAATGCATCCGCTCTAAAACCCTCTACTGCACAAGAGTCTATGCCAAGCATTGCTGCCGAACTCATCATATTTCCAAGTGCAATATAGCACTGTTTGTTTGCCCAGTCAAAAGTAGCTCGCTTACTCTCTAAAAGTTTAAAATCACTCTCTTGAAATGTTTTATAAAAACTACGACGTTTTTCCGCCATCTCCTCAGGTATGTGATGCACATCATACATCATATGAGAAATATACTCGCTATCATACTTTAGTGTTGACTCTTTTCTCGAAAGAATTATGACATAGTGGCTTGCAGTTAAAAGTGTTCCTTGGGCTCCCCATGTTACCTCTTTTAACTTCTCACGAAGTGCTCTGTTTTGAACCACTAAAAACTTCCATGGCTCAAAACCAAAAGAACTCGGACTGAGTCGCCCAGTCTCTAAAATAGTCTCAAAGTCTGCTTCAGATATCTTTTTATCTGCATCAAAAACCTTACAAGCATGTCTAAAATTAAATGCTTTTATAATCTCATCATTTTTTATCATTTCTCTTTTCCTTATTATAATTCTAATAGTACAGTATCGCGTCTTGTTGATTCAAACTTTTTACAACCACTCTCAAAAGCACCACCCTCACCTACTAAAATACACTTATGTTTTGCACGAGTAATTGCAGTGTAGATAAGTTTTGTATTATGCATAATGAAATGTGTAAAACTCATAGGTATCACTACAATGTCATACTCCATCCCTTGTACTTTATGAATAGTCAGGGCATAAGAGAGCATTAAGTGAGATTTTAACTCCTCATACTCATAGACCACAACCACATCCTCATTTGGGTAGAAAACAAAAACCTGTTCATCCTCTTCCTCTATTTTAAAAAGCAATCCACTCATACCGTTAAAGATACGTCGCTGGTTAGAGTCTTCTCCCATTTTAAAACCATCGCCACTCCATGAGGTCATATTTTCATTTTTGGTATGTACCACCTTATCCATAAGTCGAAACTCTAAACCACCCCTCTTTACACACTGCTTTGGGTTAGGATTGAAGTACTCTTGCAAAACTTTATTTAAGTTAGCACTACCAAGAATACCCCCTTTCATAGGAGTTATCACTTGAAAATAGTTCAAATACTCTTTTATCTGCTTATTTTTCAGTCTATAACGAGCTTTTTCGATAGAGTCCACAACTTTATGAATTATCTCCACTACTATCTGCTGTGAGTTCTCCTCACGTAAATCTTTAAGTTCATTTTGAGAGAGTTGATTGCGAAGAGAGTAGTAGTTTTGAATACTTACATCTATAAACTCAAAGTCATCATACTTTGCTCTATACTCAGGAACTTCTCCCTTTCGTATTTCATTGGCTATAAGTGTAATAGCCTGATCCTCACTCTGTCTATAAATCTGTGTTAGTTTTACGATGGGGGCAAGTTCTAATGTTAAGGCATCAGAGAGAACATTTCCCGCCCCGATGGGAGGAAGTTGTGCATCATCTCCTACTATAATTATGATAGCCTTGCGAGAAATTTTTCCCATAAGTCTTGCAAAAAGTGCTGAGTTTATCATAGAAGCTTCATCTATAAGCACCACCCCATAAGGAAACTTATCACTCTTTTCATGTTTTATAAGTAGCGACTGAATGGTAGCAGACTCATACCCCGTAGTATCGCTAATTCTCTGCGAAGCGATCCCACTCAGAGCACATGTCATAATCTCTTTCTTATCAAAACGAGTGTTAATGAGTTCAAGAATTGTTTTACTTGTTGTACTTTTTCCTGTTCCTGCATATCCTACGAGAAAAAGAACCATAACACCTTCATTTATTTTAAGAACTGCCTCTTTTTGTTGTTCTCCAAGTTTTAGTGAAGAGTCTGCTAAAAACTCATCTAAATTTTTAACAAAACCACCACTGTTTAACTTACTTCGAGTATTAAACTCATCATAAAGATACTTCTCTGCATCATAAAGTCGAGCAGGTGAAACACGATCATTTTTCATAATGACTATACTCCCCTCACTCACTCGCTCTATTAAAGCAGCTTCATAAAGATTATGCTTATTTGTAAATGCTAAAAGCTCATCAAGTCCACCAAAAAGCACCTCTTTACTTATGCAAGAGTTCCCTTGAGCCTCACAATAGTTCAAAAGAACATAATCCATAGCAGAGCTAATTCGCCCTTCATTTTCCCTATCTATCCCCATCTTTAAAGCTAACTCATCAGCTCGTTTGAAACCTATAGAGTTTATGTTTGTAAGTATGTAGGGATTATCTTTTATCTTAGTGCAGGGTTCATCGACATCTTTCATCGCCCCAGCTATAGTTGTTAAAAGTGCAGGAGAGACATCAAAAGGGGAAAGGAACTCTCCAAGTCTACGCATAGAACGAAACTGTTTCCATGAGGCTTGAATCTTTTTAAGTCGCTTCTCTTTTATACCTTTAAACTCTAAAAGTCTCTCTATATCGTTATCGAGTATATCTATAAGCCCCTCTTGCCCGAACTTCTCTATAAGATCAGCGGAGAGTTTTTTTGTAAAGCCTTTTATAATTTTATTTAAAAAGAAAAAGAGTTCATTTTGGTTGACTTTGAGTGTTTCAAACTTAAAAGTCTTTCCATGTTTTTTATGCTCATCCCAAAAACCAGTAAGAGTAATAGCCGAACCTTTAATGTTTTCTACACTACTCTCATAGTAAGTCCCACTAATCTTCTCTCCAGACTTTAAAACTGCTATAAAAAAACCCTCCTCTTCAAAAAGAATTCTATCAATCTGACCAATTAGTGTTGTACTCATTTTCTGCTCTTTATTAAGGTTATTCATACTTTTATTATCTAAGAAATTATAGCTAAATAGTCGCTAAACTTCTCTTTACCTCTTGCACTACATCTATATCATCTGCAAAGTCAAACCACTTAAACTGATTTCCACTCTGATTTGTTCCTTTTAAAAGATCCCCACTCTTACGAAACTTCAAATCTAAATTTGCTATATCAAAACCACTTATAGTATGAACAAACTCCTCTAATCGCTTCGAACTGTTTTGATTTGTATAGAGATAACAGTAGCCTTTAAGCCCCGTACGACTTACCCGACCTCTCAGTTGATGTAGTGTTGAGAGTCCGAGTCTCTCTGCTCCAACTATCACAACTGTTGTAAGTTTAGGAAGAGATATTCCTACCTCTACAACTGTTGTACTTATTAAAACCTTTCCCTTATCTCTAAAATCTAAGAGCACCTGCTCTTTAGCCTTATCTTTACCATGAGTCACATAAACATCTTCAAAGTTTTTCTCCCAATACCCACGAGCCTCTTCTATACTCTGATACTCTAAAACTTCACTCTGCTCTACTAAAGGGTAGACTATAAGCACCTGATTCTCTTTCGCTATCTCTACCTTTATATGCTCTATTAAATCTTTAAAATCACTTTTATGAATAACTTTAGAGTCTATATCTTTTGTAAATGGTGTAGTTGTTATAAGACTTACATCTATATGTGCTGACTCTATCATCGCTAATGTTCTTGGAATTGGTGTTGCAGAAAACTGTAAATAGTGTGGTTTTCTACTCCCCTCACTTACTAACTTCTCTAACATATTTCGCTGAAGTGTTCCAAAACGATGCTGCTCATCTACCATAACAAGTGCTGCCTTTGGTAGCTCACGATAGAGCACAGCATGCGTCCCTATAATAAAATCATACTCACTTAAATCCACTTTTTTACTCTTATTTGTCACTAACACAGATTTTACATTTGGTAAAAACTTTTGTGCCTCTTCAAAGAGCTGGTTTGCTAGTATAGTTGTTGGTGCCATTAAAATAGAACGAGATGGCAGCATCATAAAAGCAGAAGCTAAAATAACCATAGTCTTTCCACTCCCTACATCCCCCACTATCATTCTTTTACTTGCTACATCTTTGCTAAAATCGTTTTGTATATCTGCTATAGCACTCACTTGTTCTTGTGTAAGTTTAAAAGGGAGTGTTTCACTCCACTCTTTAAAAGAGCTTTTTTTACTTACAAGTGGTTCAAAGTATCTACGTTTATTTGCGAGAAGTTTCATATAGGAGTGAAGTTCTAAAAATTTTAATGCATGTAAAGAATCTTTGCTTATTTCCTCTCTATCAACAAACTCTGGAGTCGTAAAATGAAAGGCTAAAATCTCCTCTGCTATACTATTTGGAATACCCTCATCTTGTAGTTTTTCAAGACTCAACTCTTTTTGTACCAAACGCCACATAACATCTGTTCTCAGATTACACTTGTACTTTGGTACTATAGAACCTATAGTGGTAACTTTTTTAGGCATACTCATACTACACTGCCCACTACTACACTCAATCATCCCGTAGTAGTAGTCTCGACTCCCCTCTTTGAACTGATGCATCATATAGGGTTTAGGGCGAAAAAGTACACCTGTCAAAGTATGCCCAAAATTATGGACAAAAAAAGTTATCTGTATAGAGTTTGGTGCACGAAAAACTGACTCTACTGTGGCATCTATAAGTTGGTTTGAATGGGGTATGAGCTTTTCTTTAAGACGCAAATCTTCATAAGAGTGGGGAATAATAAGTGAAAGTTGTGTAAAGCTATTAATACCTAGTTTTTCAAACTTTTTAGTAGTCTCTTTTGAGAGTTTCATAATCTTAACTCTCTATCTTCTCTTCTAGTTTTTTCACTCTACGACTTAAATTTGTTATCATAAAAACCATAGTGACTACAATAATTGTTAATATAATATCTTCTAAATTTTCCATGATTTTCCTTTTTGTGTTATAATTACTCCTGAAGAGTTAGAAGGCTGTGAACCTTCTAATTTGATTCCTTAAAGATTTTTATCACTATATAGATTATAGTTAAAATCTTAAGGAATATGTCAAGATATTTCATCTTGCGCCTCCATCAAGAGTAATTTTGTCCTACCGAGTAATCGGTAGGAACATTTACATTATAAGTAAAAATCACTTCTCACTCCAAAAACATGACAAAATGCCATACTTTTAGAGTAAACCTTCTCTATTTTGTAACTATTGCAAAGCTGATATCTAAAATTTCTCTATGCTCTTTTATGAACTTATTTAAATCTTTCAACTTTAAGTTCTTAATTTTTTCTAACTCTTGCACTGAATGTCCAAGTTTAAAACCTTTATAGTACTCCATAAAAGTACGGTTGAGTCGCTGGTTCATAGTCTCAACTCGAAGAGGCTCACTTCCAAGTAAAAACTTTTTAGTCTGCTCTAACTCTTCTTCAGTAACACCATTTTTTACAAAATTTTTAATCACTTTACTTACAGTTGTTTTTGCTTCATCCATAGAGTCTAGTTTTGTTTGTAAGTAACCACTCATATATGAGCTTGATTTACTTACATGAACTCTCGCATAAGCAGAGTAAGCAAGACCACGTTTTACACGAATCTCTTCCATTAAACGCGAACCAAAACCACCTGTTCCGAGTATAAATGTAGCAACACGAGCCTTATAATAATCTTCATCATTCACTCTCATATTGTACGGTGAACCGAAATAAATATAGGCTTGTTCAGTCTCTTTTTTCAAAGTAACTGTTTTAGGTTTCTCTCTTACTTCAAAGTAAGGAACTTCCTCTTTTTCACCCTTAGGTAAAACAGACAAGACTCTTTTCATTCTCTTTTTTACCTCTTTTACATCTATATCTCCACCAACAACAATAATTGCTTTAGAAATTACAAGGTTATTTTTAATGAAACTCTGAACATCACTTAGTTGTATACGGTTTACACTCTGCACTGTTCCAGAAGTCGGTTGCCCTAAAACACCACCCTCAAAAAGAATATTTTTAAGCTCATTCGATGCAACATAATCAAAATCATTCTCTTTACGACTCAAACTTCCAAGTGTCATTGTTTTAATTTTTGAGAGGCTCTCTAACGAGTAATTTGGATCTTTTAAAAGTGTCTCCAACTGCTTCATACCATTAGCATACTCATCCTTAAGTGAACTCATCTCGAGTACAAAAGTTTCACTCCCAGCATGCGCAGAGAGACTAATAGCTTTTGACTCTAGTATTTCAGCAAAAGCATTTGAACCAAGTTTTTTTGTGCCCTCATTTAAAATCTTTGCACTGAAACTTGCAAGTCCTGCTATTTGAGTATTTTTAATACTTCCTGCATCTGTAAAAATTACTTGTGTTGTTGTAAGTGGAAGTCGTGTGTCTTTTTCATATATAAAGGGAACTTTTATTCCATCTACATTGATGCTATCTATTTCTGCTGCCATTAAAATCTGTCCTATTATTAGAAGTGTTAAAAATATTTTCTTCATTACTCAAAAATCTCTAAAGTTTCATACGCAGTATTACGTACTGCTGGTATTTCATCTATATCTTTGATGAGTTGTACCATCTCCTCTTTTGCCATGGCATAAGCAGCTCCCGCTGAGCTTACAACATTCTCTTCCATCATAGTTGAGCCTAAATCATTCGCTCCAAATCGAAGAGCCATCTGACCGATGTAAGGTCCCTGCGTCACCCAAGAACTTTGAACATTTGGCACATTGTCAAGATACAAACGAGCTACTGCAAGCAGACGGAGATAACGGTTTGAAGAGGGTTTTTCCATATCGGGAATCAAACGAAGAAGTTCAGTGTTCTTTCCTTGAAAACTCCACATAATAAATGCACGAAAACCACCTGTTTCATCTTGAAGTTTGCGAACCATCTCAAAATGATCAATGATATCTTCATCCGATTCAACTGTTCCATACATCATAGTTGCTGTACTCATAATATCTAACTTATGTGCTTGACGGTGTACATCTATCCAGACATCTGAGTCTATCTTTTTAGGAGCAATTATATCACGAACTTTATCAGAGAGTATCTCCGCTCCTGCCCCAGGAATAGATGCTAAACCTTTTGCCTTTAAACGCGACAAGACTTCTTGTATGGTTATACGAGAAACTTTAGCGATGAAGTCAAGCTCTATGGAAGAGAAACCATGAATAGTAATCGTAGGATATTTTGTATGAATATGCTCTACCAAATCCTCATACCACTCTATTTTGAGTTTTGGATGGACTCCACCTTGAAAGAGTATCTGTGTCCCACCGATTTCAAGAAGTTCATCTATCTTCGCATCAATCTCATCAAAAGTAAGTACATAAGCATCTGCATCTTTTTCATGTCTATAAAAGGCACAAAACTTACAATCAACCCAACAAATATTTGTGTAGTTAATGTTTCTATCTATTACAAATGTTGTAATACCTTTAGGGTGTAACTCTTTTTTACGAGCACTCGCCATACGACCAAGCTCTTTTAAGTCTGCATTTTTTATGAGGTCAAGAGCCTCTTCTTTTGTTAATCTTTTGAACATTGTCCCGCTTTTTTTACAAACATTGCCATTGCTTTGTTTATTTTTTTAACTTTTTTTGGTGCATTAAAAATATGCTTACTACGCAACCAAGAACCATCTCTATATGCCATTTTCACTATACCATCACTATCTTTGTAAACTAATATACGAAGAGGAAGATCTAAACCCACAGTCATATCTTGTTGCATTAGAGCAGTTCCAAGTTTAGCATTTCCAAAGATAATCATCTTCGACTCATTAAGTTTCATATCTACCATTTTAGCATTACCACTATGGTTTATAATTGCAAAGACATTGAGACCTTTTGAAGTCACAATATTTTTAATACTATTTACTGTAGTTGTCACATCACTACAACTTTTTGTGACAATGATGTCATTTGCAAAAAGCCCCAGTGTTAAACTCATAAAAAGTAAAAGTTTTTTCATACTATTTCCATCCTCTATTTCTTGGATTCATAGGTTTTCTCTTGATAAAAAGAGTATATACCATATAGATAAATAGGAGTAAAACAACTACTCCACCCACTATTTGTATAAAAGCACCAATATTTAAAATCTTATTTAAAATACTTTGATGCTCTTTGTTATCGATCTCTATTTCTGCCATCTCTGCCACATGCGCCATAGCACTAATAGCTAAATTTCCCTCTGGGATATCCGCATGACAAGAGAGACAAACACCTCGTCGATCTAACTTACTTCTCTGCTTTTTATCTAAAGGTTGGGAGAGTTTAAAGTGATGTCCTACAGTCATAAGCTGTGTACCATTCTCATCTATAAACTGAGAGTAATCATGCTTAAGATTAGGAATGGCTGGCATCTGTTCATCTGTTTTCTTTGGTAAAATCTTTCTATCAGGACTCATAAGGTCAATGATAGTAGTTTTACTTGGGTCTGCATTTAGTTTACCACCACCAACACCCAGTCCAAGTGCTTTGTCTGATGTATGACATGACTCACATGATCGTGACTCTTTTTGAATAGTATGGGGTTGAATAGGTGCCATATCTATAGCATTTTGTCCTTCTTCCCCTGCTCCCTCTACATTTTTGATTTTAAAAATATGGTTTTGAAGCAGTGCCTTTCCATCTTCACCGATTACAGTAATGGTAGTCTGACATCCTGGAACAACAGGAGTTATGCGACCCTCACCATTTTGAGCAAGTGCTGGATCTTCCCATCGTAAATAGGAACGAGTCTCTGTTACTTTTCCTGGAACAAGATACTTTTTAAGGTCACGCATACCACCAGTAGTACCATGAATATCTTGATCGTGTGAGGCCTGAACATAATCTATGTTTTTTTTGCCCTCACTATAGTCTATCTTTACATGACACCCATAACATTGTGGTGCCCAAGTAGCATGACAAGTATAACACTCTAGTTCATCTGTATGTGCAGAGACTACATCCATCGCTATAAGTGCTTTTTTACTTAATCGTTCTTCCTTTTTTAAAAGTTTGAGTGGTTTAAGCTCTATATCTTTTCCTGAAGCAAGGTGCATAATAATTTTATTGCCCTTTTTAACCGCTTTAGGCAGAGGATTTCCACGAGCTGTTAAGATAAAACCATCCTCTTTTTCAGGAACATACCCCTGCTTAAGATACTCAGCCAAATCTTGAGTCACACCACGAGCTTTACCAGTAGCAGCAGTCGTGTTAAACTCATCAGAGTACCCTAAAGGTAACTCCCAAGGATAAGAGGAGGTAGTACCATGACAATCTTGACACTCAACCTCAACAGCAGCTAAGTTTGCACCCCCTAAAAAGCCATCACCATGGAGATCATTAGATGTATGACAATCCTGACATAGCATCCCTTTTTGGTAGTGAATATCCTCTTTCATATGTAAGTAGCGTTTGGTATGAAGTTTTGGTTGTCCATGACCTTCGTTATCAAAAGTTGCTTGATACTCAGTCTCCATAAGCCCTTGGTAAGAAACACCAATACGTTTCCCACGATTATGACATGTTGAACAAGTCTCAACAGGAACACCAGAGTACTCTACATCGTGAATATTTACTTTTACTTTTCGAGAAGATTGAATCTGATGCGAAAGCATATGTCCCGCATGCTTTTTATCTATACTCTTATCATCACCCTCATAAAAACCTTCATTTGAGTAAGGGACATGACACGATGCACACCCTATACCTCTAAAATCACCCCGTTTTGAGCGACCCTTAGAACCAGTATGACAACGTAGACACTCTTGACGCAGGTATGTAAACACAGCCAAAGAGGGATCTTTTGTAACCTCTTCTACAGTTGGTGCTTTTGGAAGTTGTTTCATTTTAGAGGGGAAAGCTTGTGGCTCTTTTTTCGCTAATTTTGCCATATATTCATTGTAAGCTTTTGTTCCAGAGCGACTCATGGGGTCTCTAGGATTTTGCGTTTTATAGTTACCATTTATATGTTGGTAACCCTCTTTCGCACCAAAAGACCACATTGCCCCTTGAATTTTTCCCTGCTCCGTCATCATCAAAGAGTTCATCTGATTTTTCACTTGAACAGGATGACAAACACCACAAGTGTTCTCATTTATCCAAGAACTCGCTGGTGCAGGATAGTACTCTTTTGGACCTTTATGAGATTTAAAATACTCTAAAGTTCCTGTATGTGCTTTTTTCTTATGTTTTGTCGCAGGATTTCCCCCATGACAGATAATACAACTATTTTCGCTATACCCTGCTTCTGCTGCCATCTTTGCTATTGCCTTACTCATTCCTGAGTTTTCATCGCGAATATGCTCTATACCGCTGTGGCAATTTAAACAGTTATTTTTCTTTGTATAATCTATTGTCTTAGAAGCAAAAAGTGAAACAGAGAAAAGAAGTGCTAAAAATAGTAATTTTTTCATTATTTATCTTTACTAATCGCGTCTAAAACACCATTTATAAATTTTGGAGACTGCTCTGTTCCAAAAGCTTTTGTTATCTCAACTGCTTCATTGATAACCACTGCCGAATCAAGCTCACCAAATAGTATCTCATAGGTAGCCAAACGAAGTGTTGCTCTCTCTATAGCACCTAATCGCTCAAAATCCCACTCTTTTAAGTGTTCTACAATTTGTTTATCACAAGCATGAAGATTTTTCATAACACCCTCATACAAATCAAGTGCAAAATCTTTCTGTTTATTACGGATTTTTTTCTCTTCTAAAATCTCATCTGTGTGTTCAGCTGTATTTCCATTTCCTAAGTCAAATGCATAAAGTAGGCTTACTACAGCCATACGTGCGTGATGTCTAGTTGCCATTACAGTGCCTCATATAAATCTAACATTTCGATAACAACTGTCATCGCTTCAAAACCTTTGTTACCAGCTTTTGTTCCTGCACGCTCTATAGCTTGCTCAATAGTATCTGTAGTTAAAAGTCCAAAAGATACTGGTTTTTGATACTTAAGACTCATAGAAGAGATACCCTTAGTGGCTTCAGCTGCAACATAATCAAAGTGAGGAGTCGCCCCACGAATAACTGCACCTAAAGCACATATAGCATCATATTTTCCACTTGATAAAAGTTGGTCAACTATCATAGGCAACTCAAATGCACCTGGTACTAAAACATGAGTTAAATCAGCATCATCACCACCATGACGATCAAATGCATCCTTTGCACCCTCAACAAGTCTATCTACTATAAAGTGATTCCATCTTGTACTTACAATCGCTATCTTTTTACCATTTACTACTCTTAATTTACCTTCGATTAATTCCATTTAATTTCCTTTGTTATTTTGTTTTGAGCTTAAAACTCTTTTTATACTTATATGTTCTTTGTGTATCTTATACAAGATTGTATAGTTCTCATAGTAAAGCACTCTACAATCTCGATTAAATCCACTTGCTCTACACTCTTTTCCCATTTCAGGGTTAGTCTCTAAGAGTTTTATATAATTGTCTATTTTATTAATAAACTCAGCAGCAGCATTTTTTTTATCTTCTAAAATTGTAAGATATATTACTTCTAAGTCCTTATTAGCCCTATTATCATACCTAATTGATATCATATTTCTTTCTAAGCATATCAAAAACTTCATCATGTGTCATTCCACTATCACCCTCTGCCTCAGCCTCATCATAAGCCGCTTCAATAGTGGCTGCATCAAGTCCATAGCCAAGATTATTTGCTGAAGTAGTCAATGAAAGATATTCACTAAACTTCGCATCATTCCCATGAAAACTACGGTAAACTCTCTCTAGTTCTGGATCGTCAATAGTTACAGTTATCATAATTATATCTCCCTAATCAGCTTAATCTTCTCTATGAGAGTATTTAACTCTTCTAATTTTAACATATTTGGTCCATCACTCAGTGCTATACTTGGGTCAAAATGTGTCTCAAAAAAGAAACCATCTACACCTATAGCAGCAGCAGCTTTCGCTAAGTAAGGTACCATTGAGCTATCTCCACCTGTTTTTCCATTCTCTGCTGTTGGCATCTGAACAGAGTGTGTTGCATCAAAGATAACCGGTGCAAACTCTCGCATAATTACCAAGTTTCTCATATCGACAATCATATTACCATAGCCAAAGGAGTTACCACGTTCACAAAGGTAAACACCATGCTTCTGTGCATTTTCATATGTTGGTTCAGAGCATCCACGTGTCTCTAAAACTTTTAGGAGTGGATACTTCATCGCATCAGCTGAAAGAAACTGCCCTTTTTTGATGTTTACTTCTCTATCTGTTTTTGCACAGGCAACAAGTAGGTCCGTTTGACGACATAAAAATGCTGGTATTTGTAGCATATCTACAACCTCTGCCACCTGAGCCACTTGAGAAGACTCATGCACATCTGTAACGATTTTATAACCAAAATCATCTTTTACTTTTTGAAGGATTCTAAGTCCCTCATCTATTCCGAGTCCTCGAAAAGAGTTCAAAGATGTACGGTTCGCTTTATCAAAACTCGATTTAAAATAGAAGTCTATAGTATCATCTTTATGATACTTCTCTAGCTCTTTAGCTATTTTAAAAATATTTTCTTCACTCTCAATAACACATGGTCCTGCTAATAGTTTCATAATTTGCTGCCTTAGAAAAAAGTAAGTGATTATATCATATTGCTTTTAATCTCTACTTAGCACGAGCCACCATCAGCCCAGCTAAAACAATCAAAACTATTCCAAATGCCATACTTCCCGAAGGTAAAGCATCTCCTAACATTACACCAACTATAATAGAAAAAAGTATATTTGTATAGCTTACAGCTCCTACAATTCCCGCCTTTGTTTCTCCATAAGCCTTTGTCATTAAAACTTGAGAGAGTGTCGCAAAAACTCCCATGGCAATTACATAAAGCCAAGTAATTCCCTCTGGCATTATAAACTCTGCAAACATAAAGTCAAGAGATTCAACTGCTACATAAGGTGAAATAAAAAAGAGTATAAGAGGTCCTATAGTCCCTGTAAGCATAAATGAAAGTACAATTGCTCGAGTATCATAGTAAGTTTTTAATTCTCTCACTGAAGTATAAGCAAGCGCAGCACCTACTCCACTAAAGATTCCAAGTAGGTCGTATTTTGTAAAGCCGATTCCAGAGGGTTCTGTTATAAATATAATGCCAATAAAACCAACACCAACAGCAAGCCAACCCTTTATCGGCAATTTCTCATTAAGAAATAAAAAAGCAAAAATAGCTGTAAAAATAGGACTTGTTTTTGAGTAAGTCATAGCATCACCTAAAGGAATATGTGCAATATTGTAAAAAAATGCGAGGAGTGCTACAAACCCCATAAAACCACGAAAAAAAAGTAGCAAAGGTTTCCCACCCTCATGTGTCATAGGCTTTTTAAGAATAGCTAAACCAATAATAATTACCCCTGCAATATTTCTAAAAAACACAACTTCAAGTGAGCTCATACTCTCCGAAGCTAATTTTGCAAAAGCTCCCATAATAGCAAAGGTAAAGGAGGCGATAAGCATATACTTTACACCTGCATTTAAATTTTTAATATTCATTTTGCAATTATACCCATAAGTTGGTTTTATCTTAATTATTTTATATTTTAATTTAATTTCAAGGAGAATTAAGTTAGCATTTCAGAGACAATCAGAATTTAACATAAATTAGGGAAAAAATATGAATGAATATGTTTTAAAAGATGACGATTTTTTAGTTTCACAAACTGATTCTAAAGGCATTATTGTTTTTGCCAATGATGATTTTTGTAAAATAGCTGGCTATACTATAGATGAACTTGTAGGAAAGCCTCATAATGTCGTGAGACATCCAGATATGCCAAAAGCTGCATTTAAAGATCTTTGGGACACTATAAAGCGAGGAAATATTTGGAGTGGCTATGTAAAAAATGCTACGAAAGATAATGGATTTTATTGGGTATTTGCTACAGTTTTTCCAAAAATTGATTCAAAAACAAACACTACTAGCTACATCTCTTGTCGTAGGAAAGCTTCTCAAGAAGAGATCGATGAAGCAACAAAACTCTATAAAACTTTAAACTAGGAGATAAACGGATGAACAGACTATACAAAAACATAACTGCTACTCTTATTTTTACACTTTTAATTACGACTTTACTACTTAGTAGTTCAACTACCATACAAGTTTCACTTACCCTCTTTAGCTTTATCCTTATTCTTGCACTTCAAAACATTAATACTCAAAGTAATTTTAATATTTCTATGCTTAGCGAACTAAAAGATTTAATGAACTTTAAAAGAAACAAAATAAATATTAATAATGAAACAACAGATCCAATAGAAAAAGAGTTGAACCAGCTTGTTACAATGTACAGAAAATCTGTTCAAGCAGATACACTTGTTGCAGGTGAGATGGTACTTCTCTCAGATAGAGTGGCAAAAGGTCACTATTCATGTAGGGTTGAAGCGGATACAAAAACACCTTATGTACATGTTCTTCGAAATAGTATAAACAATATGATAGCATCATCTGAGAAAAATCTTGACAATGCAATCTCTACACTTCAAAATTTTTCTACAGGAACTTTTGATGCAAGAAGTAAAATAAATGTTGAAGCAAAAATGGCTGATCTTCTTACAAATATTAACTCGCTTGGAGAGTCTCTTCAAAATATGCAAGAGAGAGATGAAGCCTCTAAACGTACTATTTTACACTCAGCAAAAACTCTCAATGAAACTGTAGAGAACATAACAAATGAGACAATCATTGATTTAAAAAATATGATTAGCTCCGCAGTTGAACGTATTCATCATGTTGCAGATAAAGAGAATGAGATGGTAGATAATCTTCAAACACTTGTCTCTAATGCAAATGAGACAAAAACTATTCTCTCCACTATTGGAGAGATTGCAGAACAGACAAATCTTTTAGCACTCAATGCTGCCATAGAAGCGGCACGGGCAGGAGAGCATGGCCGTGGTTTTGCTGTTGTTGCAGATGAAGTTCGTAAACTTGCCGAAAGAACACAGAAAAGTTTAGCAGAATCTACTGCTACTACTAATGTACTTATTCAATCCATTTCAGACTCATCAGAAGCTCTCAATAGTAATGCAGATGAAGTCAACAACATTTCAGATGATGTTACACAAATAAGTGAAAAAATTGATGAAATCATCCATAGATTACATACTTTAACACAAGAGTAATAGTGTTAACTTCTTATCTGTATAATTTGCTAAATTATTTAAGGATTTTAGAATGTTAAACCTCATTATTTTAGCCATTGTTGGCTATGTTTTTTATACTGTTTTTAAAAGCTATGGGAAGTATGAATCTTACTCAAAAAAAGCATTTAAAGACTTCTCAGTCTCTCATACCTCTCTCAAAAATAGTGAGCTTGGTCTCTTTGTGGCCCTTGTTGCAAAAGTAGCTAAAGCAGATGGAAAAATCGATGCACTTGAAGCACAGCTTATTGGAATTATGTTTGATGATATTAGTGCTGTTTTCCCTGAACCTCAAAAAACAAAAGATATACTAAAACAAATTTTCAAGGAAGAGAAAGATCGCAGTGACAACATAGCACAAATTGCACACACACTTGCAAATGCTATTAAGCAAAACAAAGCACAAGAACAACAATTTATGGGGTTTCTAATCCAACTTGCCTTTATTGATGGTGAAGTAAGTACAAGCGAAGAGGAAATTTTAGCAACTATTGCCGAAGCCCTAGAGTTTGACCCAAATGCTTACCATGCCATTTTTGATCAGTTTGAAAAAATGATGCAGAATGTGACACCAAAAGTAAATATAGAAGATGCTTATACACTTCTTGGTGTTAATGCAGATGATGATATGAAAACTATAAAAAAAGCCTATAAAAAACTTATACGACAGTACCACCCTGACATCATTGCTTCACAAGGTAAAAGTGAAGAGTACATGAAAGAAGCGACTGCTAAAACACAAGAGATAAACCGTGCTTACGAGATGATAGAAGAGTCTCGCAAATAAATATAAGAGTAGATAAAACTACTCTTGTAAAAAATCTTTTTCCCAAAAAAATTCTATCCATTGTCTAGCTTCTCTCACCCAAAAATGAGGCTTATAACAAGAACTTTTTTTATAAAAAAGTGTAGCCGATATAAACTCTATATCTTGAAACTCTGATTCTAAATAATGCATAATAGACTTTAGTGTCTCACCACTATCTGCTATATCATCAAGTACTAAAACTTTTTTAGAATTTTTAAAGTTACAAGAGCCAAAAAGTTTAATCTCTTCACGTTTACAACTTGCATCATAAAGTTCTGTTCGGATCGTTTGTACCTCACGAATGTTTAAACCCTCTGCAACTGCATGAGAGAGTGTTAAACCTCCCCTCGCTATACCAACAATGGCATCAGGAGAAGTGCTTTTAACATCTTTAATAAGTGCTCTAGTGTCTCTTTTAAAATCATCATATGAGTAGTACTGTTTCACGGTTTTCCCTGTTATTATAATTATGATAGTATATACTATATATTATTAATAAAGAAGGATTTATCATGATAAAAACTGTTTCAAAAATAGCAACACTAGGGCTTCTTACTGTTTTAATGACTGGATGTTTTGAAGATAAAAAACCAGAACCTGTAAGTAACAAATATGTTCCAACATTTGAGTGTAAACAGGAAAATGTTTTAGCACCAAAATGGACTTGTATCCCAGATGTGACTGGATACTATGCTGGAGTTGGTGTTGCAGAAAAAAGTCTCGCAGGTATTGCACATATGCGAAGAGTTGCACTTATGAATGGTCGTTCTGATTTAGCACAACAGATAAAATCTCAAGTTAAAGATAAGATAGAAGGCTTCACAAAAGCAACTGGAAATGGAACAGCAGAGACAGTTGATACTGTTACAACTTCTGTAACAAAACAGCTAGCCAAAGTAGATTTAAAAGGCTCTAAAGCAGTAGATATGTGGAATGCCCCTTCTGGTGCTATATATATGCTTGTTACAGTTCCCGAAGCAACTGTAAACCAAGTCGTAAAAAAAGCAGTAAAAGAGGCATCCTCTAGTTTTAAAAATGATGATGCCAGATGGCAACAATTTCAATCAGAACAAGCATTAGAATCTCTCGATAAAGAGTTCCCAACAAACTAGTCTCCTAATCACAACTCTTCTCTTTTGAGAGTTGTAGCTTCAGTAAAATCTCCTCCTAATCATAATTTAGCTATAATCACAAAAATATAGAGTACCCCTTGAGGGTGTAAACAACTCTTCATAAGTTATACAAGGGTATCCCATGAAAAAAATCGCCATCGTTGGTCGTCCAAATGTTGGAAAAAGTTCTCTCTTTAATCGTTTAGTAAAAAATCGTGATGCTATTACATCTGACCTTGCAGGAACTACTCGTGATGTAAAACGTCGTCATGTTATTGTTAACCAAAAAGAAGCACTTTTGCTTGACACAGGTGGACTAGACAAAGGGTGTGAACTCTTTGATAAAATAAAAGAGATGTCTCTTCGTGCTGCTTATGCTGCTGACATCATTCTCTACATGGTTGATGGAAAGAGCATTCCTGAAGATGAAGATAAGAAGTTTTTTTATGAGCTTCAAGCTATGGGAAAAGAGATTGCACTTGTTGTCAACAAAATAGACAATGACAGAATGAAAGAGAATCTTTGGGAGTTTTATGAGTTTGGTACGGGAGATATTTTTGGTATCTCTGTTTCACATAACCGTAATACTGTAGAACTTTTAGAGTGGATATCTGATAGAATTCCGGAAGAAGATAGAATTAAAGAAGAGAGTGAAGAATCTGCTGTTCAGGTTGTAGAGGAAGAGAGTGCGGAGATAAGTGATGAAGAGTTCTTCTCAAACACTCACGATGAAGAAGATGATGGTTTTACCTATTGGGATGACGATGAGATGGATGGAATCATTACTGATGACTCTATCTTTGGAAACAATGACCGCATCAAAGAGTTCGATGAAGAGGATATTAACCACATAAAAATCGCCATTATTGGTCGTACAAATGTTGGAAAGTCTTCACTTCTAAATGCACTTCTTGGTGAAGAACGTTCTGTTGTAAGTAGTGTTGCTGGAACTACCATTGACCCTATTGATGAAACAGTACAGTATAAAGATAAGCAGATAACATTTGTAGATACCGCAGGTCTTCGTCGCCGTGGAAAAATTCTTGGTATAGAGAAGTATGCACTTATGCGAACAACTGAGATGCTTGAGAATGCAAATATGGCACTTGTTGTTTTAGATGCGAGTCAACCATTTTTAGATCTTGATGAGAAAATAGCAGGGCTTGTTGATAGTAACCGTTTGTCTTGTATTATTGTTTTAAACAAATGGGATATCTCTAAACGTGAAGAGCATGACAAAATCATCAAAGAGATTCGTGATAGATTTAAGTTTCTCGCTTATGCACCTATTTTAACTCTCTCAGCACTTACACATCAACGTGTTGATAAACTTCACGATATGATTTTAGAGATAAACGAAAACTACTCACAGAGAATCTCTACAAGTAAGGTAAATGAGGTTATAGAAAGAGCTCTTAGACGTCATACACTTCCAAGTGTAAGTGGACAAGTTATTCGTATCTACTATGCAACACAGTATGAAACACGACCACCAAAGATAGCTATCGTTATGAATAAGCCAAGTGGTCTTCACTTTACATATAGACGTTACTTAACAAACAAAATGCGTGAGGCTTTTAACTTTACAGGAACACCGCTTCTTTTCAAAGCGAAGAAGAAAGGCGAGAAGTAGAAAGTTCTACTTCTTAGTCACTATATAAAGCTGTTCATGTCCTAAACGTTTAAGTATATCCATAACACTTACAAAGTCTTGAAACTTAGACTCTTTATCACTTCTTAAAACTACGGTCTGTTTTTTACTTACTTTAGAAAGTTTTGATTCTAATGTTGCTAAATCCACCTTCTCTTTGTCATAAAACATCTCACCTTTAGCATTTACATAAACAGTAATCTCTTTTTTTATATCTTCTTTATCTGTTGCCTTAGCCTCTGGAAGATTTACAGGAATAACACCCTGCTTTATAAATGTTGCAGTTGTTAAAACCATAACAAGAAGAACAAGCATAATATCTATAAAAGGTATAACATTTATTTCATCAAACTTCTTTGGAGCTTTTCTACACTTTGGCATCTATGACTCTTTTGTGTCGTTTGCCACATCATATTTTGTTAATATTTTTTCAATCTTTCGAAGTAAAATAGTATAAGTAATGATAGCTGGCATTGCTACAACAAGCCCCATAGCAGTAGCTTTAAGTGCAAGAGCAAGTCCCATCATAATCTTTTTAGCATCCACAGCTCCAACATCACCAAGAGTATAAAAAGTTATCATGATTCCTGTTACCGTTCCTAAAAGACCAACATATGGGGCATTTGTACCTATAGCACTAATAACACTAATATTATCTGTAAGCTCTATTTCTAAAGTATCTCTATGTGTATAATCTTCAATACGGACACTTTTATAAAACATCATTCTCTCTATAAAAAGCCAAAGTGTTACCACACTCATAAGTACAAGTACACCCATAACACCATAGTCAAGAGCTGTTTCAGCATATCCCATTATGTTTAATTCATTCATTTAATTTCCTATTTTATTTTTAAAATTCAACTCTACTTGTGTACCACTCTCTTTTTCTGAGTGAAAGGAGAGAAGTATATCATTTTTATCGCAAAATCTTTTTACCATGCTCAGCCCTATGCCAAACCCTTGCATATTAGCATTTGTCTGATAATAATTGTCAAATATCTCTAAAAGTTCTACCTCATCCATACCAATTCCATAATCCTGTATAAAAAGAGAACTTTTTTTTATACTTATATCTATATTTTTTGAAGATTCTGAATATTTTATTCCATTGTCAATAATATTGTCAATTACTTTAGCTAAGCCTTTTTTATCACTCACTATATCTAAAGTTTCTAAAGTAAGATTAAATTTCATATGCGGATAAATTCTTGAAACAAAAGAAACTCTCTCTCTTACTAGATCCTCTAAAGAGAACAGTTCATCCAAGATTTCCCTACTCTGCATTTTTATCATATACTCAAGTTCATGATATCGCTCTTGAAGCATATCGCAAGCAGACTCTATACGTTCTATTCTCTTTAAACTCTTTTCATCTTCAAAATTTCTTTTTAACATTTGAGAGTTAGTTTTTATGGTGCTAATAGGAAGATTTAATTCATGAAGTGTCTCTTTGGAAAGATTTTGTAAGTTTGTAATATACTCTTTAAGAGGATCAACTGCTAACTTAGAAATAAAAATACCAGAGAGTATAACAAAACAGAGAAAAATAATCCCTAGAGGTAGAAGGTTTATTACCCCTAAAGTGATTAAAAAGTAGTACCCAATAGCAACAAAAACAACAACAGTCACAAAGTAGTAAATAAAAATATTTAAACGCAGGCTAGCAAACAAGCTTATACCCTATACCACGAATATTTTCTATATTAACCTCAGGAAGAAGTGATTTAAGTCTATTTACATAAACACGAATAGCCCCATCACTCCCTCCACTACTTGCACTCCATAACTCATCGAGTATTAACTCCTTAGGGACTGCCTCATTTACATGCCGCATTAAAAGAAGTAAAAAATCATACTCTTTTTTTGAGAGTTCTAGTGTTACATTATCAAAGGAGATTGTTTTATGGAGTGTATCATTTTTAAGTCTTCCAACAACTTCTGGTTCATCCTTTTGTGTACGTTTAAGCACTGCTTTTAAACGCCATAAAAGTTCATCATTATCGAAAGGTTTCTTTATATAATCATCTGCACCGCTCAAAAAACTTTTCTCTAACATCTTCTTATCTTTGTGGGATGTTAAAAAAATAGCAGGTGTCATATCATCCGCATTTCGTAAATCATTAAGGAGCGAAATCCCATCGATGAGTGGTACATTTATATCTAAAAGATAGAGATCAAATCTCCCCTCAAAGGTTGCATCCAAAGCATCTTGACCATTTAAGAAATGAGTAACTTCATAGCCCTCATCCTCCAGTAAATCAACAAGAGTCTCTCCAAAGAGAGCATCATCTTCGAGATAAAGAACTCTAGTCGACACTCTCAATAGCCCATGACAGAGTTTCACCAGCATACATTGGTACAACACCACCATAGTTTGCAGGAACTACAAATGGTCTCTCTTCTAAAGTAATCTCTTTAAACTCTGGACATATTCCATATATCCGCTGTGCATTATCGCTCACAAACTCTTGAAGATTATCAAGTTTTCCAAACTGATCAAAGACTTCACAAAGAAGTTGTAGTGCTATTGGTGCGGTAAAAACCCCTGCTGCACAACCACATGACTCTTTTGCATGTTGAGGGTGTGGTGCAGAGTCTGAACCAAACATTACTTTAGGATGTGCTTCAAGTGCAACACTTAAAAGTGCATCTAAATCTTCAGGACGCTTTGCGATAGGTTTACAGAAGTGATGTGGTTGCATCATTCCACCTATAACATCATCGAGTGTAAGAATAAGG